>Ga0114963_10000945_pt1 | contig 19908 bp, 29 predicted proteins | sample C_131016_EF_Meta_FD_87019 | JGI IMG/M metagenome (GOLD analysis project Ga0114963, IMG submission 87019) | Freshwater microbial communities from Lake Croche, Canada to study carbon cycling - C_131016_EF_MetaG | ecosystem: Environmental > Aquatic > Freshwater > Lake | place: Lake Croche, Canada...
ATTGTCCCACCGTGCACCCAGCTTTTTGACTTGTGGAATGTCCTGATATCCCACCAGTGGCAGATCTATTTTAATCATAATTATACTTTTATATCTCTATGCTGTTATATCTATAAAAAGAAATATGCCATTATATAAGGGAGATTATATAATGGCATAATCTAGAATAACTGATAATGTTCCAGCGGGGTTTTCTAGGATTCTACTAGAATGAATCTACTTTACTCTCCTGTTGGCGTATGCTCCAGCGGAATATTCCAGATATAGTTTTCATCCTCTAGTTCACGTGAGATCATCTCTAATTCGGCCATCCAATCCCAGGCAGCATTGGCACGTCTGATATCTTTAGTTCTGGCTCTTAGTGCAGATCCACGAAGATACACAGTATAATAGTGTCCCGCACAATAGGAACTTTCTTTATAGAATTCATTGCATTGGCAGGTGGTTGGTTCAGATGATTCTGGTCCAATATATTGGCAATGTGTAATACGGGCATGAGGTTCAAAGTTTGGCATGTTATAGGGCCTTCATGGATTCGACGATTGATGTATAAGTATCCTTGACCAAAATAGATTTAAAACTGGAACCCAGTTGGTAGGTGATTTCCACAAACTTATCAAAGTAGTCATCATCGTCAACACTTTTTAATACTTCTTCTACACAAATAATCATATCGATTGGCACGCAGGCTTTTAGCGAATTTGCTTGTTGTAATGTCAAGAACTTTCTCATTTTGAATCCCCTTGGTTAGAATCGTGGTTTGAATCGTCTGTATTATCATCTTGATCTTGCTGCTGACTGGCATTGTATTCTGCAATGATTCGGTCTCTGGCATAGGCAGGCAAGGTAACGACCATGAATACACCCATTTCCTTGCCACCTTCATAGGCCAGCCATTCTATCAAGCCGGCCATTAAACCAAACACCCATATGCTGGAATCATTATACTGTGATGCTTTGACCCAGCACCATGCCAGTGTAATTAAAATTAATGCTATACGTTGATAGAATATCATGCTAATACTTTTCTCATTAATGTTACATCAGCAATGTCACGCCAGGTATTGGGAAACATCTTGTATAGATCACTACACTTGAGTACTGTGCGCAAGCTTAGTTCTCTGAGATTTTCTGTGTTGTCTGAGATGTATTCCATGATCTGATCTTTGACTTCAGAGGTAAACTTATACTTGTCCAACATACCCTGCTGTTCGACCAGATGATTGATCCAGATCATTTTCTCACGGTCTGTGTCCATTTCTAGATCAATATAATGGCATCGTGATTCCAATGCATCTAGGTGGTCCCTGAGATTCTTACTACGAATATTGGCAAACTTGATGTTGGTGATAAAGATCACACCCGCACGGAATTCAAATCGATTGGGTACATCCTCTTCACGTAGCATACGAGATTCTTTGTTCCAATTGATAAACCTATGGTCACTGGTATTCAATGCAGACTTAAGAATGTTAAGACTGTCACTGTCAAAGAAGATACTGTCACTGTCGTCAAACACCAAGATATTACCTGGGGCACGATACTGGAATAGTTTGGCATAGAGACCAATACTACTCACAGCACCACGTATGACTTCAAAGGTGGGTGCACGATCTGCAATGACATCCAAGATGTTATCTTGTTCTAGTACACTTTCTACCCCATAACTCTTGCCAATGCCCGGAGGGCCACTGACAATCATGGCGTTGATATGGCCATTTTTGACAGCACGTGTCATGGTGGTCAAGATCTCTGCCTTTCTTTTTAATCTATCCAAGATATCAATATCTGATTCTTGTTCCAGCAAATGTAATTTTTGTTGGAACAAATCTGAATCAACTTCTAATAACATGTTGGTACATGTTGATCGATTTAGACTACCCTTGGTGCGTGCCATATAATTATATCCCTATGTTAAATTATGGTGCTCTAACCGCATAATAACATAATGGTGGGGTGTGTCAAGTATTATTTGGTGGGGTGGGTCTGGAGAATTACGATATCTCAACCTAGCGATTATGAGCCGCTTGCTCTTCCTTTGAGCTACAGACCCAGCTTTGATCTTAAAAACATGGGAGACATCCCACCACGAGATGTCCCCCACAAAAGCCCCATTTCAGAGGCAAGGAGTTGTCGCATTGCGCGACACGGGAGAAACTATTAACCCAACATGTACTCTGTGACACGGCGGTTATTACCAGCCACACGGCGTACTGTGTTGACAGCCAAACCGATCTTGCGAATACGGGTGGCTTCGGCACTGATGTTAATGATGTTAAACCGACGGCGAGCTGTTGCTGCAGTAAAAACTTCACCACGTGCCAAAGCAGTCATAAGTTTAACGGTATTGCTCTTACTGGGACGATATTTTGATCGCATAGATTACTCCAATACAAGTGTTGTAAATGAAGTAATATTATATCTTTATTAATCTGTAGTGTCAATCTTTTTTGGCTTACGAGTAATTTTATTGTCTTGGGCCACATTGAACTCCTGCTGAATATAATACTTGACCAGTTCACATTGAATGTGTGCCAGCAGATCAGTATAATTGGGATCATACATAAACCGTACTGGACATTTGCCCCAACTGGAGATGTCACAGAATTCGGCATAGTATGCACGATGTTGTTGGTTGTTGGCATCAAACAATACCCATGGGCGATGTGATGTTTGTAGAATGTTAGTCATTATTTTATTCCTTCTATGGTTTTATTTTTTAAAGCAATATCGGTTTTAACTGCAATGTCAGTGGCTAGGTTAGCCAGTTCATCCACTTGATACGGTATGGCAGCATGATTACGACCCGCCAATAACCCTAGTATAGCAGCAGCCGTGTATAATTCAAGTGGATCTTGGTTCATCGGTTGACCATTACTGCAACCACGGTTGCCAATACCCAAATTCCAGATAAGACCAGCAGGGGCATGAAAATGGGTGACAATACCCAGAACCAACTCCAATCAATGACATTGGCTAGTTTAAGGCCAATGAATAGTATAGTAAGTAATGTCCAGAAGTTCATAATATTATACTCTTATGTTATACCGCATCATGCAGGTAATCCTGCTCAAAATGATCCATGAATCGATCACGGTGTTCTATGCTGATATAATTTTCCAATGCTTCAGCACGAGTGGGATAACCTACTACCAAGATGGTGGCTAACTTGGCCAGACTATCATTGCTTAATAATGCTAGATCATTGGCCAATAATTCTAATCTGTTCATGATATCTCCAGAGTGTGTGTGGTGTGGGTAAGAGATTGCATAATAGTATAACTACATAACTTTGTCAAGCTTTTTTGCACTTCATTTTGGGAATACTGGTACATCCATTACACTGACAGGGCGGTATAACAGTATAACCTAATCCTGTCAATAATATGATAGCACGCTCTACCATAATGGCGCGCTCTTGCTCTGTGGGTGGATTATTTTTCATTATGTTCAACTGCAACTGGTGGATGTTCCAGGTCATGAGCAGCAGTCTTGGAAGCATTCTGCACAATGCGTACACCGTGATCCAAGAAATTTGCCACACCACCAAATCCCACTGATGAAATAATAATGCCCAAGATGATTCCGATGAGTAATTGCATGATAGTATAATCCTTATGTGTTTTCGGTTAAGCTTACGCCAGTATTATCATACAGGCAAGCATATAATGCAGAATTTTGAGTCAATGGTTGATTAAAGATAGCATAGAACTGTTGTGCTTGATCTCCATTCTCAAAGAAGAATAGTCCACCATGCACCAAGCCCGACATAATATCATTAAACTCTTTTGGATCTGGATATTGCATTCTAACTTCTTGAATAACATAATCCCATAACTTTCTTTCTTTATATGTTTCAAAGTCTAAATGGTTGCCAATATAGACTGCATGTTGTCCTTTATAGGCAACAGCTAGATCGCGAATATGATTAGGTTGAATGTATTCCATATTAGTACCACAGCCTGCGAACTTCTGATACACGCTCCAGTCCATCAAACTCTTCGATAATCCATACTACATCATCTGGCACTTCTATGATCTTGAGTTCAGCATGGTGGCCATTAGCAGATTCACCCAAAGTTTTCACTACTTGAACCAATAATGGATCATCTCGATTCAGATCATAATAGTGGAATTCTTCACTGTCAGGTACATTGGCCAACTTGCGATATTCTGCAATAGCGGCATCAGACAATCCAAATCCACCATAACAGCGATTGATTACGATACTAGGCATTATGCATTCTCCTCGCCAGAATCTTGTGCTTCCCACTCTTCATTTTCTTCTTCCCACATTGCCATATTCTCAGAGATAGCAAATGCTTCATCAATATCACTTGGGATAGCGTCTTCAACTTCATCAGATGTAGCAGGGATATCATAATATTGATCGCCACCATCATCAGAAAAACGACCACAGAATGCCATGCCGGGTTCATAGTACATGGCATCAACTTCAAAACCCAACTCTTGCAATTTATAATACGCAGCAATGGGCGGACTCCATGCACTTTCAAAACTGAAAATAACTTGTTCTTGGGACAACATGGTGTATTGATCCTCTTCTCCACCCACATCCCACTTAGTGCCCCATTCTGCTACACTATAATCATACCAATCTTTATAACCATATTTTTTAATGTTAGCAGCCTGTTGTGCTTCTAATTCGGCTTGTTCTGGTGTACCAACACCGTGAGACCCTGATACGATATGTAGATCTTCTGGTACAGGAATAAACTCATTCAATAATTTGTTATCAAGGAATCCTTTGATCGCACGAGCAATCATCTTGGGATCAGAGTGGGTCAAGGTCAGTTGGTTGCTAGCCCAATTTGGCATAATATGTAATCTCCCTAAAAAAATGTGTGTGTGGTGTTGGTTTGCTGCTATGGGTGAACTATAACCTAGTCCACCCATGTTGTCAACTACTTTATTGCCGACTTGAAGAATATTTGAAATCCCAATAATTAGTATATTCAGGTTTCAATAACTTGGTCAAAGTATCTCTGGTGTATTCTAACGTATCAAAGTACCATTCAATGTGCCATTCAATGTCATCTTGTAATGTAGGGGCAGCATCAAATGGTAGTAGATCATTTTTAATGTCTTGTGTTTTTAATATTTTATTAACTGCATCCAATAATTCAGATAACTTGTCCACGGATACATGATAATTTTTGTAATCATCTTGTCCATTTTGCACATTTTTAACAAACCACCCATGAATATGCCCGGCTTTGTGCCAACGTCTAGCCAAGGCTTCAAGAGTATCAACTGGCAATTTGGATTCTGGTGGAATTGGTTTAAAGTTATGGCGACCCGGAGATAGATACATAATCAAGCTCATGTGATCAATCTCCCTTAACTATATTCGTAAAATTGTACAGTGGGATCTATGCTCAATAACTCTTGTGCACAACGAGAGAGATACTTATATTGCTTTTCAACTTCATTATGGCTAAGTTCACCGTCGCAAGTTAAGTTTTCTGGACTTAACGCACATTCAATCATCTCTGCAATCGCTTGACGATCTTGTGCACGCAACAAGCTTAGACCTCGGGAATTCTCATCGAATGCTTGTTCCCAAGCATTATGTTGCTCAACAAAGTGTTCTAATGTGGAAATGTTCATAATATTCTCCAAGTGGTGGTTGGGTATTATGCTGATGTAAAAACAGCATGTGTGAACTATATCAAAATCCACGCATGCTGTCAACTACTTTAAGGAATAATATCACTGGTAGCAACAACACAGAGATATGATTTATCAGGTTCCATGGAGAAACAACGATTGCGGTCCATGTCCCACCATTTGTAACCAGCGGCATAGAACATTCTGGTAAGATTACCAGCATCTATTTCTCCATGTGTTTCAATGGCAATAATGCAATCATTGTTCTTTAATGTTTCCAAGCCACCTTGAATGACAAATTCTTCTGCTGCCTCTACATCAATCTTGATACCCATTGGCCCACTGACGTTATTTTGTTGGCAAAATGTATCTAATTTAATAGAGGGCACAGAGATATGCCTGTCCAATGAATGACCCCATCGTGCATTTTTAGCAATCAAGGGTGACAGGGTATGTTGAGTGGTAGACCTAGCACAGACAAATAGATCAATTTGACCATCATTACTGGACACTGCTGCCGGAACCACGGTTACATTGGGCATGCTGGCAGCCATATGAGTACATACAACCACATTGTCAGGATGCGGCTCAAATGCATACACATGAGATCCAGATTGACTCATCCTGGCCATATATTCACCTGTACTGGCGCCGATGTCTAATAACACTCTGCCCTTGGATAATTCAATCATCTTGGCATTGACATTGAATGGCTGCCTGATATGAAATTTGACCAAGGCCCCAGCACCCACTAGTTCTTGCGCACAGGTGGTCAAATAGCGACGACGCTCTATTAGTGCAGGTCCTTGAAACTTAGCCAAATTTTCTGGCATAAGTTGAAAGTCAATACGTGCGGCAATTTCTTGATGATCGTCTCGATTAAAAAACGATAATTGCTTTTTGGCATTGACCGACTGAATCCAACGGTTTTCGGATTCTATAAATGTTTCTAGTGTGGCTATCCTCATTGTTATATGTTCTCTTTATATAATATATGCCATGATCTAGCATACACCATTATATCAAAGTTTATACAACAAGTCCAGTATTATCGGTCAACAATTATCTATCGAAATTTGATGGCCACCAATAGAATATATCATCTAGTACGGTATATTCATCTTCATACCGACTTCTATATTCATGACAGATATCACGTCCCTGCAATACTCTAAATGTATTGCAGTCCTGGTATACAGTATAGCTAACCAAGTTGTCGCCGACCCCACGACCAGTAGCCACCAAGCTTACAGTGCCGGCGGCCATGGGTACTGCTGCACAACCAGCTAGCAGGGACAACAGCAATGCCCATGCTAGATTAACTATCACTTCATATTCCAACTAGGATAGCAGTTGACATCTACTGGTACATCAATGCTGCCGGTGGGATAGCGTTGGGGTACATAGACCACCACAGCTTTCATACCTGCATCAATGCAATTACGTGTTTTAAAGATCACTGATTCTTGGTTAAGCACACGAGGGCCATCATAACCATGAATTTCAGTGTTGCGGGGATTGCTGGCACAACCAGAGATCAAACCCACAGCTAGTAGTGATAATACGATTTTGTTCATTTTATTACCCAGAGTTAAAATTAACACAGCTACAATATAACAGCATAATTATGTATTGTCAACACCTAATATGGATTTTAATTTCTTGATGGCTGCCACTTCAACCTGACGTACACGCTCTATAGATATGCCCAATTCTGCACCCAATACAGCAAATGTAGTGGGTTCAGATTCACACAACCATCTGGCCTGTATAATCCTAAGACTGCGTGGATCCAATTGTTCTAGTGCATAACTGATATCCTGTGCACGTTGTTGTTCCAGATCTTCCAGGATGGTCAATGGATCAGCACTATCATCAGCAATAAACTCTAATGGAGTATTATATCCATCCTGACTGTCTGCGTCATAGCCAGATGACTCTGTGAGAAAGTGCCCACCCAAGCGCAGTTCCATTTCCACCACTTCTTGTGGCTTGACATTGAGTTTGGATGCAATGTCATTGACCTCAGATTGGCTCAATGACTTTAATGTGTGCTGCATACTGCGCAAGTTAAAAAACAGTTTACGCTGTGCCTTGGTGGTGGCAATCTTGACCATTCGCCAATTACGCACAATGTATTCCATGATCTCAGACCGGATCCAATGCAGGGCAAATGCACCCAATCTGTTGCCCATGTCTGGGTCATATTTACGCACCGCCTTGAGTAATCCAATGTTGCCAGATTGAATCAAATCTTCATGGGGCAGATTATAATTAAAGTACTGTCGGGCTGTGCCCACTACCAACCTAAGATGGGTCATGATTAACTCATGTGCTGCATTAATGTCATCATGATCACGTAATAGTCTGGCCAATTCCCGTTCTCTATCTTCTGATAGCATGGGCATATTGTTGACAGTGCGAATATAGGCATCAATACTACCCACATTCAGCGTGGGCAGTTGTTTGGACAATGATATAGATGTGGACAATGACATAATAGTATAAGAGTATAAGGTTTACCAACTTGAAGAATATTCAAAATCCCAATAACCAGTATATTCTGGCTGTAATAACTTTGTCAAGGTATCTCTGGTGTATTCTAAATCATCAAAGTAACTTTCATCATATTCTTCACTGCCAAAAAAGAATCCAGTTCTTGTTGGTAGTAGTTCTGGTGCAAGATCGTGATTCTCTAATACTTGATTAACTGTGTCCAATAGTTCAGATAACTTTTCTACTGACACATAATATGGGCGACAATCATCTTCGCCATCTTGCACATTCTCGACAAACCATTGGTGAATATGGTTAGCTTTGCGCCAGTATGCTGCTCTAGCTTCAATTTGTTTGACTGGCAATCTGGCTTCTTCTGGAATCATATTGCCAATACTTTCAGAGATAATCTTTTCTTCTGGTTCAAAGTCGAAAAGATAATGTTTTCCAGTAAGATACATATCTAAACCCATGATGTGAACTCCTTATATAAATGTGGTGGTGTGAGACACAGGGTATTACCGTGCAACACAGGGTGAATCATCGCATAACAGCATAAGAGTGTCAAGTGTTATTTTGGAATATTTTTGAGAGGGGTATGGCGGGGTATAATGATGACTGCTCTCACACAGAATCGAACTGCGAATACAAGATTACAAATCTAGTGTTATACCATTTAACTATGAGAGCATACGGTGTTGCAGTAATATTTATATATTATATACTACTATAACATTTTTGTCTATGCTAATTCTTTTTTCTTACGGGTTTGCCCACGCCACCATCCTTGTGGGATAGGATCACCTTGTTTTAATCTTTTATTATCTATACCATTAGTAATGGGAGTTTTTCCATATGATGGATTCTTTTCCCCATATTGTTTTTTATTTCTACTTTGATTTATTTTGGTTATCTTTTCAATAAATTCTGGGGTATTGATTCTACCCTTCCTCCATCCAGTAGGAATATTATCTTGGGCTGGAATCTTTTTCTCTTCGGTGCCATCGGTGATCCATTTGGTTCCATATTGAGAGTTCTTGACACCATCTTGTTTACCTTTCATACTCTTGGACATCTTTTCTATAGATTCTTGCTTATGTTTTTTCCCGGTCCATATGCCATCAGGAAATCCACCTTTACCCCCACGTTTAATATTATAAACATCCCGACGTTTTATGAAATCTTCATTGACAACTTCACGTTCTCTGGTGTACATTGACTCTTTACTATCGAAGTATTCTAGGATTTCTTTTTTAAAGTTTTCTATACCATACTTTTCAATAGCACGTAACAATGAGGTACCAGACCCCATATACTCATCATCTAAGTCCTTGGTCTGATGGACCCCTATGTAGATTTTGCCATTGATGAGATTGGTTGTTTTGTAGAGATAATAGAACATTATCTCTTATTTACCGATAATAGTGGTCTATTATATAATTATGCTTGGTCTCTCATGACAGATTTGAACTGCCGTCTCATGGTCCCAAACCACGCATTCTACCAGGCTGAACTAATGAGAGATACTATGTACTACTATTGTTTGGCAGCATATATCCGATTTGAACGGATGAAACCTGATTAAGGTTTGCCGGTTTAGTAGACCGGTGGTTTAGACCACTCACCCAATATGCTGTATTTTGAACTACTATATGATACTGTGGAGCGGAATATCAGAATCGAACTGATAACGAAAGATTGGAAATCTCTAGTTTTGCCATTAAACTAATTCCGCATTTAAAACTTTGGCTCCCCAGCGTGGGTACGATCCACGGACCTTCTGATTAACAGTCAGACGCTACTACCAACTGAGCTACTAGGGAATACTATATTACTTATGCTATTATGTTTTGACGTAACTTATTTTTAACGGACTAGATTCAACTATTTTGAACCCATTATCTATTAATTTTTTATCCACTGTGCTATGATCATAATTTGGAACATCATCAAATACAAACATTGACCCTGAAACTACTCTAGGTAAAAAGAATGCTACTTCATTCATTATGTTGGCCGTGTCATGGGGACCATCAAAGAACACCAGACTGTATTGATTGACGATTGTTTTATACTGATCATAAAAAGGAACACCATCGGCAAATCTGTTAAAGAATTCGGTGTCTTCTAGACAGAAATACACCAAATTAAAATTTTTATCATCGATGAATTTATAAATTTCTATCAAGCTTTTGTTGCGCATACTGTTGGTATAGTCATATGTGCAGAAAGCATTGTCACCAGGAGTATAGAGTATATTGCCATATGGATCCAAACATACAATATTTCTACCAACGTCACCGGCTGCGATCAGCCCATTGACGATATACTTTAGGCTTCCCCCCTGTCTGGTGCCAATTTCACAGATTATGCCGGGGACTCCTTTAATAGAGGATGCAGCATTGAATAGAACTTCGTAATTATGCCCATCTTCTGCTAAATTTAAGTCGTTCATTATAATATTCCATAAGTTAGGTTGTGTATCCCCATGGTTACGGATTTGCACCGTAATCTACACTTGTCATACTACCCATGGGGAATGTTTCGCAAGCGTCTTTTTTAGGAAGAACAGCGCTCATGTTCTCTATATGTTTATTTTTCAAGCCATAGTAAAAGTGTTAAAAACCCCTCTACTACACCATTATTATGCTATATCCCACAATAAATGTCAATAGTCTATAATATAAAAATATCTCTATACGCTCCAGCGGGGTATTCCAGCGTATAACAATATAATATCAATATATGTCCAACTTGCCCCAACGCTGCAGCGGGGTATTTCGCCATCCTTATACTATTATGCCGTTATGCTACCACCACTTTTATATCCACTCCCACCATCCCCCATTATACTCCTACTATACTTCCATTATACTCCCACGATGATCCCATCACACACCCCACCATCACCCCATCATATCCCACTATGATCCCACTATACTCCCACTATGATCCCATGATAACCAACATAATATAATATAACTATAATATAAACACATAAAAACATAATAGTATAATGTCTCCAGCGGGGTATTCTAGTATAAGACATTCTTATACTAGAATTATATAGTTATGTGATTATGCTCCAGCGGGGTATTCTAGATATAACATAAATACACCATGCTTATCAGAGAACTATTATCAGAACTCAATGTCAACACCATACTGGATGTGGGTGATCGTGTCAGACATAGTAAACTCTTTAATCCCCAAACCAATCCCAGGGGCACTGGCGTGGTCAAGTTCAAACAGGGTAATAAAGTCTATGTGTTGCCAGATGGAAAACCCACCCCAACATTATCAGGTGGCAGAATAGACATAGATAGATTATGGCATTTTGATCAGGGTCAACTTATATCATTAAATCCCACCACTTTGACCCGCGGCCAGTTTAAACAAACAAAATAGCTTAAAACTTAAATCCCAGATTAACACTGGTGACATTGATCAATCCCTGATTGACCTCATCCCTGATCCAAGTATGAGATAGACTAATATAGATATCATGATCTATTTTATATTCTATAGACAAAATATTCTTGATATAGTCAATAGGCCCACCACGCTCTACCAATAGTTTATCAGATATACTACTCTTGTGCCCCAGACTATAACTGGCCCAGATACTCTCACGTAATATAGTCTGATCCAACCCAGTAATATCATCACCATCATCTATAGATTTGGCCTGAGCTATACTAGACTCAATACTGACCTTGACAGTGTCAGTGTGTATAACCCTATAACCATGACCAATGCCCACCACCACTATGTCATGATAATGTGAGCCAGGATTATGCTGTAGCCTAATAGATGTCTGTAAGTAGTTTTTATTATCATAGGGTAAGTTATAGTTGATCTTGCCATAGACATCATATAAATCTGTGGTGGTCCTGTTATTACTATTCTTGTAGATACTATCAAAATCCATATACTGACTATATGGCGATAATCCAGTCTTGTTACTATAGGATACATTGCTGGTAAACATAGTAGTACTACGATCACTACTACCACCCAACTTGATAGATAGATTGTCATTGGCCAAGGCCAAGGTGGATCCCAGTAGAGATAGTATAGACAGTATATACAGAGTGGATAGTTTGTTGTTCATGGTGATAATATTTATATATTATCTTGGCAAGATAGTGGGAGTATACTGGGAATATAGTAGGGATTATGGTGAGAATATAGTGGGAGTATAGTGGGAATATAGTGGGGATTATGGTGGGAGTATAGTGGGGGGTCTGGCAGAGTCTGGCAAAGTATAAAAATATAATAATATAAAGATATAATAATATAATTTTTATTCCCAATATTGGTGCACATTTTTATATCATGCACCAAAATGGTGCATAATTTTATACAGCATAAAAATATAACGGTGGATACCGTGGTATATCATGTATATACAATTTTACATAGTGGACTATTTTTTCACTGTCCGAATGAAATATAAAAATCTACAAAATATAAAAACATAACCATGGAAGTTGTGCGCTGGGCGCATGCCAATTTTTATGCCATTATACCGTCATAATCTTATGCCATTATACCGTCATAATCTTATACTATTATACCGTCATAATCTTATACCATTATGCCATTATAATCTTATACCATTATGCCATTATACAGTCACACATAATCTTATACTATATTCACATCACATCCACACGGTATTCACACCGTTATACATGGTTATACCGTTATGATTTATCACCATCATCTCCGTTGATATCCTGCTTTTTACGTTTGATACTTCCATGAGTCCATCCCTCTGGGATGACTTGATCATTTCTAAAAATTTTAATAACGATGCCATTGTTATAATACTTGTATGATCCTTTGGGATATTTTTCTGTCAGTGCTTGTCTTCCTTTGGCCAAATTTTGTGTGGCAGCATCTTTTATCTGTTTAGAAAATTCTTTATCATTTTGATACCTATTGACAAATGATTGGCTTCCTTTTTTCGCATGCTGTTTCATTATCTTGGAGAATTCTTGATCGGTTTTTAGTTTATCCAAGATTTTGTTTCTTCCTTTTAATCCGGATTCATCACTAAACCCACCTCTACCACCTGGTTTAATATTATAAGTATCTTGTCTATCACAAAACTCTTGGGTGACAATCTCAGCTTCTCTCCTATACATATCTTGCTGATTATCAAAGTACTCTAGGATTTCTTTCTTAAACTTATACTCACCATGTTCTCTTAGATTTTTATCCTTGGCTCTGTTCAAGTATGTGCCTGACCCCATATAATCATCATCCAGATCCCGGGTCTGATGAACGCCAATATAGATCTTATTGTTTAGAGTATTGGTAAGTTGGTATAGATAGTAATAAGTTTTAGTAGTAGTGGAAGTAGTCATAGTGTACTATTTAAAGTAGTACATAATGGGATATGGAATTTCCTTGTATGATCTTTTACCCTATGTTATAGTGTATATGGCAATAGCATTATCACGCACACATACACATACATGCACACACGTATACATATATGAAAGAAGACATAAACGATAATAACAGTGGTAACAGTAGTAATAAACCCATCAAATCAGCATTACAGCAGATCTATGGTCATGAACCTGCTACCATGGATGAACTAGGGCATTGTTTGATCAAGCTCTTGGACCACAATCTTGCATCCACCGGTGGTGCCAAATGTGTGGGGTTACATTGGGAACTTTTTCACAGTCAGCGGGTGGGTAATAGTCTTGCCGCCCCAGAGGGATGTGCTACCAATTGGCGTGGTACATTTGAATTATTGCCACAGGGTTATCCTGGATGGATAGGCAGGGTATGGGTCAGATATGGTCCTGATAGTCAGGGTGTGGGTGGTTGTGGTTTTGGTAGTAAACCATTTGACAACACTCTGACCCATGTTAGTCGCGCAGTGGGATTAGTCCATGAATATAATAGTCATCCTTGGGCAGATATTGTCCATACCAAAAATATAACTCAACATGGGTTTCTTGATGGTGATGATGGAGTTATTTCTTACAGATATAGTTCAGTGGTCAATTGTTATAGTTGGGAATTACGTATATTTGATGCAGATTGGCCAGTGGTGGCCATGATGAATGTTCTCCGTAGTCAAGATGGGTGTCAGAGCAATCACAGTCATACATTTAAATGGGATGATCCCGAGGTGGTATTGGCTGATCAACGTTATATGGCTTCTTGTTCTACTATACTACTCTAGATTTTGTTTGATGTTGTATTGTGTTGGGTTGTGTGGTGGACATAGGTGTACATCAGTGAACAAATCACATAAAAAAGTCAAGAAAAAGTCAAGAAAACGCTTGCATTACGCTATAGTACTATGTATAGTCAATGGAAACGGGTGAGATTACACACACTGTATTGCATGTTTATAAGCTCACATCGAATTACTTTTTACTTTTTACACATATAGAGGAAGAAAAAATGGTAACCAAGTATCTAAACAACGGAAAAAAGATTGAAAATGTAGTAAACAATCCATTTAAGGACAAGATTGAACCACCAGAGCAGATGGATATTTCAGTATTCCTGTCTCTGCCTTCGGTTCCCATGCAGCGGGACACAGAGGGTCGTGCCAAGAATTTAAATGTCAAAAAGATGTTGAGCGTTTTATGTCCTGAGCACCTTGACGTGGTGGTAGTAGAATTGAAAAAGACCTGCATTTACAATGGTATAGTGTATAAAAAAGGTTGGCGTGGAATTTTGAATGGCAATACCAGAGCTTTTTATTGGTTGAATGGCATGTCTGACCGTGTTCCCAGTTTTGTATATGCCACTATTATCAAGTGTGACAACATGGATGAAGTGCGTGCCTCTTATAACAGATATGATTCACCAGAGGCATCAGAGAGTAAAAAGCAAAAAGCATATGGACTGTTGCGTGGTTTGTTTGGATTTGACCCCACCTGTGAAAAGTTAAAACGTGGTGAATTTTTATCTGCCTTGAACGTTTCCTGTCACTTTCTGAACCCACAGGTTTATAATCAATCTACGTTGCCCATAGATCTATTGCCAGTTCAGATCAGTGAATTTATTGAAGAAATCAAAGCTTTTGACTCTATCTGTAAAAGCATTAAATCATGGGATCAAACTCTGACCGCCGCGGCATTGATGTCATTAAAGAAATATGGATTATCCAATCCCAAACTGTTGGTATGTCTTAACATGATCAATGAACGAGCAATGAATACCACCAGACACAAACGAGATGGCGCCACCCATATTTCCTATGAGTGGACCTCCAACAAAGTGTTCAAAAACAAGACCACCAAATGGGATGGATCACGTGAAAATGGATTGCGTGAAACAGTATGTTATGCCCTGTATTGGATTGAACAATTTATGAATGACAAATACTTGTCTCAGGCCGGTTATAATTGGGGTACCACTGCATCTGAGTGGTTTGATTATCTCAAGACAGATCAAAATGTAGATGCCAATATGTCCGGATTGTTTAATCTGGCCAATTCTGGCAATGATAACCGTCCAGGAAAGTCTGGTAAGTTGTTCTAAATTTGCTTTAATCTTTTGGTCTAGTAGAGGGGGGGTGTGGGGTTTTACCTACTCCCCCTTTTTATTTGTGATATAAATACCCTACTATGCTCATCCGTGAACTATTACATAACTATAACATCCTTTCAGAAGGCTATAATGAAGCCACCAAAGAATTTACCGATGCTTCTGGTGACGCTAATATGGTCAATGATGTTATCAATCAATATAAGCAATTGGTCAATAAGAACCAAGTACAAGGAAATGAGCGAAATATCGACTGGTGGAGAAAACAAGGATGGGAAGCTTTTAATAAGTATGTCACTGCTAAAGTATCTACTCCAACTGGTAAACAAATAAAACAACAAGGTAAACAATCAAAAGGGGAGAATGTCGGTAAAAGCATTCCCTTAATTGATAATGAGAATTGGCTAGTAGTCATCCCGCTAGACAAAACTGCGAGTTGTTTTCATGGAAAAGATAGTGATTGGTGTACTACTAAGGCACATCAACCCTATTTTGAGCAATATTTTTATGATAAAGAAGTTATATTGGTATATTGCTTAAGTAAAAAAACTGGCGGTATGTGGGCATTGGCAGTACATAAAAAACTAAATGAAGTAGAATTATTTGATCAAAGAGATAGAAGTTTAAACACATCAGATTTCAAAAAACAAACTGGTTTTGATCCAATGAAATTAAGAGATATGGCATTGAGTCATGATTCTACTATAGATAATACTAGAAAATCATATCGTGACTTTAAACAGAAAACTGTTGAATTAATAAAAAAATTAGGAAATACTCCTAAAGAATCTGGTGAATATCGTATTTTATGTGCAGAAATAGAGAAATTATTAATATTTACTAAAGATCTTAAGGACGCATTAAATTATTGGGGTATAAGTCATTCAAGTAACACTCAGATTCAGTTATTGGTAGTTCATAAAGATGGTAGATTAATAAAGTATATGAATAACCCAACAACTGCAGTACAACTCGCTGCCGTAAAACAAAATGGGTATGCCATCGAATATATTATTAAAAATGGAATTGAACCAAGTGAAGCAGTACAACTCGCTGCTGTACAACGAAATGGGAATGTCATCGAATATATTAGTAATCCAAGTGAAGCAGTACAATTGGCGGCTGTACAACAAGATGGGACTGCCATCTATTATATTAAAAACCCAAGTGAAGCAGTACAACTCGCTGCTGTACAACAAAATGGGATTGCCATCTATTATATTAAAAACCCAAGTGAGGCAGTACAACTCGCTGCTGTAAAACAAAATTGGAATGCCATCGAATATATTAGTAATCCAAGTGAAGTAGTACAATTGGCGGCTGTACAACAAGATGGGACTGCCATCGAATATATTAGTAATCCAACTCCCAAAGTTAAAAAACTAGCAGCTGAATTAAAAGAAAAAGAATATGCTCATACGTGAACTATTACAAGAATATATGATACTTGAAGCCAAGCCAGAGAACCTTGGTCAAGGTATGCTGGATAAGTTATTTGCTACCTATCAGAATAGAGATGCGAGAGAATTTAAATTCTTGACTGGTTTAGAAGTGGCCAATGAACTATTCAAGTATTCTGGTCCAAACTATTTGAATTGGTTTGCCAAACAATATAACACGGATTCCCACTTCTTCCTACATGATCTACCACAGTGGAAAAATGACTTAACTGCATTTACTCAAGTCGCTAAGGATCGTAGAGTTCAGATTGAAAAAGACATCAACAAATACAAAAATATCGATGAACTACGTAAAACAGTTGAGAAAGCATCTGGATCACAAGAATCATTAGGTAGTAAGTTTTACTCCACCGCCATCTCCACCATAGATGAATTTGTTAAAGAATGGGAAGCTTCTTGGTTATATCGTGGAAATGATTATAGCATCTACCACCCCAAGACATTTGAATCGAGTAACTTATGCTCTAAACTCATGAGTACTAATGTATGTACTATCATGAATCCAAGTCATTTTGATCGTTATAGCGATGATGGCACGTTAATGTATATTATTAGCCAAGATAAGTTATATAATTGCTTTATTTCACGTGATCCAGAAGAAAGTCCATCAGAATTCTCAGATCAAAAGAATGATCACTCTTATGATTTAAAATGGATGTTGAAAAATTTCCCAGCATTGAGATCTTTGGTGATGCGTTTCATGTCCGATAATGATTGGCAAGTGATGTTCTCATTAGAAGAAAACCCAAGTGAAGATTTACAATTGGCTGCTGTAAAACAAGATGGGCATGCCATCTATTATATTAAAAACCCAAGTGAAGATTTACAATTGGCTGCTGTAAAACAAGATGGGCATGCCATCAGATACATTATTGAAAAAGGCATTGAACCAAGTGAAAGAGTACAATTTGCTGCTGTACAAGAAAATTGGAGAGCCATCGGCGATATCAAAAACCCAACGCCAAAAGTTAAAAAACTAGCAGCTGAATTAGAAGCAAAAGAAAACGGGTAGATATTATATGTTACTCCGTGAACTCATCTCTGAATCTACTATATCTGAAAGAGCCACCAGCGTATTATTCCATTATACCAGTGTACTCTCTGCCTTAAGAATTCTTCAATCTGGGGAATTTTCATTATCTAGTGTCACTGGTAATAAATCTGAAGAACAATATGCACCACGTGGCTACCCTTACTTCTTAAGTTTAACTAGAACAATAACCGGTGATTACCATCGATTTGTGGGATCAAGTGGAGTAATGTTTAAACTCAATGGCGATTGGTTAGGGAATCGTTATCCTGTTAAACCAATGGATTATTGGGATCGTGCTTGGCTACACAGCGATGGCACTCGCACACGTGAATCTGAAGATAGAGTGTTCAGTCGTGATCCTAGTATTCCCATAGGTGGAATAACTGAGATTCATTTATTATTAAAAGAACCTGACCCAGGTCGTGGACCACAAGTCAGAAAATTAATGCTATTGGCTAAACAAGCTGACATACCTTGTTACTTGTATAATGATGAAGCAGGTTGGAGATTACTAGATAAACGTAAATCTATTCCTATCAGTCAAGCACGTGAACTATTAGGTGGTGTTATGCCATCGATGTCACCTTATGCACATCGTAAACCAACAGACTTTGTTAAACCTTGGATAGAATTGATTGAAAAGTCTGATATTACCCATCTCAGTGATCGCGCTAAATCTAAGTTGAAAAGCATTACCTATTATTACTACCCACATGAAAAGTCAGATCATCAGCTAGGGATTGATTTAAGTAATGCGCGTAAGCCTGGAGCAGGTGATCGGGAAAGCGCAGTCAAACTAATCAATTATATGCATAAAAATGGATACGGTAATGATACTGTAAAGTTAATTGATGACTTACATGCAAAATGGTCTTCCATTCAGAATAAAAAATAAGTAAATAATATTATTATGCTTATACGTGAACTATTATTAGATCATATTGAAGAAGACCGCATTGGAACTGCACTGTGGAAGAATTCTGTACCCGAAAAATATAAACAATATCCTATTATAGGACAAGGTGCTACGTCCGTTGTCTTAGATAAAGGCGATGGCAATGTGATAGTATTAACCCGTGATGCCATGAAAAAAGACTGGTTATGCCAAAATTGGGGTCTTGGGGTAGGTGAATGGATTGAAACATTAGATATTGGCCATCGTAAGAGCAGAGAATTAGGTGAATTACAAGTTTATGTGATTGAAATGCCTAAATTATTTCAATTATCTCCTCAGAATAAAAAGAGCATAAAACAATCTATTACACAGTATGAAGAAATTGTAAGAAGAAATTCTGGGCGTATGACCGATAGATTGATGGATTACTTGGAAAAGCATCCTGATGGTCTATTTGCCCAATTAGTAGAATTCTTATTAAACTATGATGAAAGTCAGTACGGTGTAGACTTTTTGATGAGAAACTTAATGCAAGATGCTGATGGTAATATCGTCTTAATGGATCTCATTGTGTCCAAAGATTTAGTGGATCTATTGCATGCTGCAAGCAAATCTAGACATGGTATTGAGTGAAATATGAGAGCTAAAGAATTCATACAAGTTGTATCAGAAAACACGGAAAACTTCAATGGTATTGACATTACTATGAAGGTGGAAGATGACGAAATAATGGTGCGGGCCATCGCGGGTGGCCGGGAATTGGGACATGTGTTGTTTGTGGACGCTGGCGAATACCTAATGCCACAGGACCTAGAAGTAGAAGAACGCTATCATGGTCAAGGCATAGCTCAAACAATGTATGA
>Ga0114963_10000948_pt1 | contig 19864 bp, 13 predicted proteins | sample C_131016_EF_Meta_FD_87019 | JGI IMG/M metagenome (GOLD analysis project Ga0114963, IMG submission 87019) | Freshwater microbial communities from Lake Croche, Canada to study carbon cycling - C_131016_EF_MetaG | ecosystem: Environmental > Aquatic > Freshwater > Lake | place: Lake Croche, Canada...
ACCACATTCTGAACTCTCCCGGCGCGTTCCGTAGCGGCCACGTTGACCCGGGTAGTTACAGCCGCGCACCGGCCTATGCGCCGCTGCAAAACTCAAACAACGTTAACGATTCGTTTGGGTATTTGGCTAATGCTTACGGTCCGGGCCTCGTGAAGGCTTTTGCCGGCCCTGACGCCTTTTTGGCGCATCAGGCTCCCGGACAGGCACTTTCTGACCAGTATACGTCCGCGCAATACCAGCGAAGCGGTGTGGGCGTCGTAAACGCCGCGCATCAGGCCGGAAACGACGCGGTCGCCACCCGCATGATGGGTATACAGTCAATTTTGAACGGCGGCAAAGCGCCCACGAAGCTTGATCGTGAACAAGCGAACACAATGGCGAGCGTTGTTAATAACCCAGTCTTTAAAGCTGTCGCCAGCCAAGCCATCGGACCCGAAAACCTTGAGGGGTTAATGTTTGGTCGTCGCGGCGACCCCGCAGCTATTGCTGCTGCTACGAACAAGATCGGGTTCTATCGCAACGACGCCGCGACTGGCGGCAAGCGCATGTCAGAAAAATCGCAGGAACAATTCTCGTCGCAGCTGTACGACAACATGTATGGCAAAAACGCCAATTTAGACGAAATGCACGGATTCAGCGCCGGCCAGACGGGCGAAATGATGGAGTCAATGTTTCAGCAGGGCCGCCTGCCCCAAAGCATGGGTTCGATGTCTGCTGCCGAGCGCGTGAACATCATGAGCGGCGCCAAGCGTGACGACAAGACAATGAGCAAGCTGGCTGAAGAGTTTGGCCACCGCGACCTCATGGACAAAGACACGGATTACGCTAACGCAACCCGAGAAGAGCAGAAAGTCATGCTCGCTGATAAGAAAGGCGGTTACGAGGAAAAGCTGAAGACGACGTTTGGCGAAATTGACAAGTTCAAGTCCGGTGCTAAGGGTGCGAAGTCTGCTGAAGAGATTGAACAGCTTGAGGGCTTTAGTTCAGCAGCCAATGCCGTTGACGCTCAGCGCACTAGCAAAGTATTGAAAGAGTACAACGGTTCTGTAGCTGCCATTCGTGAGATTTTTGGCGACAACGGCAAAAGCAATACGCCGATGGACGCTCTGATGAAAAGCTTGCAGCATCTAACTAATGGTGCGCAGACAAGTATGTCGCCGTCTAAGGTCGAAGGTATGGTGCGTAACATGCGCACGGCTGCCAGAGATGCCGGGGTGAGCGACAAGCAGCTCATGCAAATGACTGCAGAAGACAAGGCATACGGGCAACAGATCGGGCTCGATGAGGCCACGATCGAACGTGGTGTTGCAAACCGTATTAACATGGGCGACGCCATGGAAGATCAAGGCGTCTTTGCAAAAAGCGGCTATGGCAAGTTAAACGCTGCTCAAGCCAAAGATCGGCAGCGGCAGATGTCGATGCGCGGTGACGCATCTGCTGGCGGTCGGTCGCTGGCTGTATTAAACCGGCTTGCGTCTGAGAATCCCGAACAGTTTAAGGGCACTGAGCTAGAAGCCGCAGCAAAAGCGTACAAGTCAGGCGAAGAAACGTATACATATCAAGGCAAGACAAAGAATCTCGCTGAATTGGCCGGCAAGCAAGGCGTAGCCGGGGTGTTTGCGCTGGCGAAGGCATCTGGCGCCGACGCTGAGCAAATTCAAGCATACCATCAGGACAAAGAGGGAACAGCTGAGTACCTAAAAGAAGGGTACGCTTACAAGGGGCAGAAGTACGAACTGCAGCGCACGCTTTCTCGCAAAAATGAGAGCCGTATGCGTACGGCCATGAGCGGTGAAGATATCAAAAAGCTCAAGCCGAAAGGCATGTCGGACGAGGAGTTCCAGTCAAAGAACGCCACGCTGGCGCGCGGCTTTAGTCAGGCCATGACTGGCATCATCATGGATGAAACGTCTGACATGACGGTCGAGCAGCGTAACGCGCACATGGAGAAGCGCGGGCGTGAAGAATTGGTGGACTACTTCAAGAGCAGCGCCGGCGGAGAATTAAACGAAAAGCAAGCCAAGGTGCAGGCAGATAAATATTTTAACGCCATGTACGGCGACGACCCGAAAAAACGCACGGCAAAGCTCAATGCTGCATATTCTGAAATTAGCGGTGCTTCGTCAAAGCGTACAGGCGTTAACATCGAAGCCCAAAAGCAGCTGTATAACGAGAAAGTGCTAGCGCAAGCGTCCGCAAAGACGGCGACAGACGAAAAACGCAACGAGCGCCTGAAAGCCGTGACGTCTGGCAACGAGTCGACGATAGCGCAGCGTATCGGTGACGAGTTAGAAAATCTTGGTTCTGGCGATCAGGTCACCGCCGCGCAATCTATGAAGCGCGTGTTCAACGTTGTTTCCGAAGATTCAATGCTTCAGAAGTACGCGCCGGAAATGCAAGATGCTCTGTCTAAAACAGCGCAGATGCATTCTAGCGCTACACGTGAAAAGAACGATGCCAAGAAGCAGCGCGCTGACGTCATGCTTCGCGCGTACAACACTGGCACTAAAGATGATATTGCTGCCGGTAGTCGCGCACTGGCGAAAGAAATACTGGGGCCAAAAGCCGATCAGAAAAAACTGGAGGCGTTTGCGAACGCAGCTATGTCGGCAGACTCAGGCGCGCTCGAAAAGCAAATGTCTGGAGGACTGTTTGGCCAGAAGTTTACAGACGAGCAGAAAGATATGGCGCGGTCAGTTTCGCGCGCGCTCAAGGTTGCTAAAGAAACAGGCGGCCTCGAAGGCGGCGGCGTAGAACAAACGCAGAAGTCGTTAGATGCCCTGCGTGATCGACCCATGGCGAAGAAGCTGGATTTTCAGCGCGGCATTAGCGCCAAGGCGTACAAAGATGCTGAGTCGCAATTAGACGGCCGTGAGTACAGAAAGCTCAAGCCGGCAGATATGTCGCCTGAGATGTTTAAAAACAAGGGTCGCGATCTATTGCGCGCTACTAGCGAGTCTATGGCTCGTATCGCTACAGATGAGATGGGCGCGGCTGAAAAATTAAAGCCGGAAGAGCGTGCTGACCACATCCAGCGGCGCACCAAAGAAGAAATGACTAAGTATTTCAAAGCCACCGGCCTTGACGACGAAAAAGCTGCAAAGCAGGCCGAGCAGAATTTTGGTGCACTGTTTGGTAAAGATAAGAAAACCGTACAGCGCAAGATGGATGCTGTATACACCGACGCGGTAGCTGCTGCGAAGAAACAAGGTTTAGATATTACAGCAGTCAAGAAGCCGGAAGACTCAGCAAAGGTTGCCACGCCTGCAGCTCCCGGGCAGAAGTCTAAGCATGATTATGCGGCGCTGGGCGTCACGAAAGAAGTTACCCCAGAACAGCAGAAAGTCATTGATCGTGCCAGTCAAGATCCGACAGGCAAAGCGCTGCAAGAAGAGCTGAATGATCCGAAAAGCAAAGCCTTGTTAATGACCATGCCCGACAAGGCAGCCGTAAACTTGTTTAATCGGTTCGACCCTGCAGCACAAAAAGCCGGGCTAGACAGATTACGTCAAGGTGCAGACGCGCCGGGTTTTGTGGCGCGCAACTTTGGTCCCGGCTATTCCGAAAAAGACCAGAAAAACATGGATCGGTTGCACACGGCTATTACGCAAAGCAAGGCTGGGACGCCAGAACAACAGGGCGGATTGTCGTCGCAGACTGTGCAGCCTGCAGCTGTACAAGATGTGCGACTGACGGGCCCGGCTCGCGTGCGCGGCGACATCAGTCAAATGCCCGACATTATGCGATCATTCGGCGGCGAGGACGAAGATCAGACAGGCGCTGAGCCAAATAGCGACGACTCATTAGCACAAAGCCCGCGGTATAAAAGTCATGCGCGCAATATGCCTAGCGTCTCGCAAAGTTCGGCAATAGCAGCGGCTCTTGGCCCGCAGACACAACAAGTCAGTAAAGGCGGCGGCGAAAGCGGCGGGCAACAAGGTGGCGGCAAGAGCGAAGTAAAACTCAATGGCACGCTCGTGCTGCAAGGACTTCAAGAAGCCATCTTGCAGGCGTCGGGATCGCGTATGGAAGAAACACCAGCGGGCGGCGTACCCATCGATATGGGTGGTGGTGGCGGCAACTACAACGGGAGATAAGATATGCCAGCCCTTTTTAGTCCATGCGTCGGCGCGGTGACAAAAGTAACCGCTTGCGATACATCTCAAAAACTTTTTTCAATTACATTTGACGACGTTACAACTATTCCCGGATGGTTCTGGTCTACGCCCGCAACCACATTGACGGCGCCAATTACCGGGTTTGCGTTAGAGCAAAACGGTAACTATCAGTTTCTGCACACCGTAAACGATTTTATTTATGTGTATAGCTTTGGTGACCGAGTAGGCGAGTTAGTGGTATCTGGTATTGGATTTGCGGCAACCTGCGCAAACGCGTCGAGTGCAAAACTATGTAACGTGTACGACTTCTACCGAAAAAATAAACTTTCAATGAACGGGCGGTTGTCTGTCACAATTGGCGACTGCGCTGATTCTACGTTTTATGCGTTTTTAACGGGCTGCCGGCTTGAGATGCAAGACCCAGCCACGATGGTTGGCCAGTGGTCGCTCAGGTTCAGCGTTATTCCAAAAACAAAATAGTGCGCCATGATCAATCACGCTAGAACACTTTTGTTAAACACGTCGCCGTTGTCTTCGCATGCACAAGACGCCGGGTACGAATATGTTCCTCGCGAGTTTACACCCGTTAGGCTGTCAAACGCGTTACAGGTTATTCATCGTACTTTGTTTGGTTTAAACCCAGACCAACGTTTTTTAAATTTACGCGCGCGCGAGCTGTTGTCGTATATTCATCAAACAGAATTAGCCGAGTACGTACATAAATTAGATCCGCGCGTAACGTATTGGCCTGCAATTGACAGCAATGTTTTACAGCCAGAACGACAAATCACGGTAACACAAGTAGCTGGCTCGTCGCGGCGACTTGCCGTAACCGGTGATTTTGCGGCGACTAATGCGACGCCCCGCGCTAGACAACAATATTTTGTCGCGCTTACGTCTGATGGCGACGTACCTGCGTTGAATAACCTGCTACTTATTGAAGACGGCACGTTTTTTGAGGCGGAAGACTTAAGCTATCTGGCACTAGAGTCAGCAGTTTCGGGACCAAGCGGTGTAAACGTAGTGTACCTACAACAGATTGGCGTTTTATCCGCGGCAATTACAACACCTGTAACTGACTTTGCGGACTTACCTACGATAGCTTTACCCGATACAAAACTAAAATTTCGATTTAGTTCAGCCGCAGGCAATACGGCAACAGCGACAGGCAAGTGGTTAATCGACGTTGCTGTAAATCCGCCGCCGGCTATCGCCACGTTACTTCTGCCGCTAGAGCTGTTAGGCGAGCCTGTATTTTTAGAGCTTTTTGGTGTTGCGCCAGAAGAGCCGTATTTGACATTTAAAAATCTGTGGTTTGATCATCCGTTGCCGGCTTACAGGCTGGCTGGACTTGTGTTGGCGTATATCTATCGCGTCGAAAGCAGCAGAATTAACAACAATGGCTAGTAAGCTTCCATATGTGCCCGCGCAGTTCAAATTGAGCGCCGAAATTGGCGGCATCAAGTTTGATGACATCGTTGCCATTTCAGCAACGTTCGGTTTGAACAGTATTCCAACAGCCACGCTCACTGTGGCCGTAGGCTACCGCGCAGATAGCGGCGGCAAAATTAAAGCAACGATTCATGACGCCAAAAATAAACTGCGCCCGCGCGACAAAGCTGTTGTGACGCTGACTATTACAACAGGAATTAATCCAGATAAAAAAATGGAGACGGGCAGTTTTGTTATCTTTGAGGGCATGCTAGCTGGCATTGGCTACCAGCGCGCGCAGAACAACGCGAACTACACAATTCAACTTGTGCACTGGCTCGATGAGTTGAACAACTCGTCGGCGTTGAATGGTAATTGGTTTCCGAACGCGCCGCACGATATGGCCACTAACGCTGCGTTTTACGCGTTGAGCATGTCTGAGGGCGGCGTCGGCGCCGGCAATCCAGAGGATCAATGGTCGAGCACGCCCACCATTGATATCAATAATGACGTTGTTAACAAGGGCAACATTGAAGAAGACATGTGGGGCAAAGTTATTAAACCCTTGTTTGAAAAAATTGCCGACTATCCGCTGCCTGATGCCGCTGATAACTCTAACCAAGCTGCGCTTACCGCCCTGAGTCGCATGCCGGGTATCGCGCCGGCTGTGCCACTTCCTCTTGATTTGTCAGGACTTGATTCGCACGACATCGAGTTATCAATTAAAACAGCACTGACAAAAGATGCGCTTGACTCTTTTGCTTACACATCGTTCTGGGGGAAAATTGTCGGTGAGTACGCATCGCAGTTCTTTTTTGCGTTGTCTCCCGGAATCGAGCATGCGCTAGCAATTCCGTTTTTTGCCGGGTTGCGGTGGCAAGAAGGTAAAGGACTCAAAATCGAAGCAGACGAGTACAGCTACGCCAACTTTAACGCAAACATGACCCAGTTGTTGGAATCGGTTATGGTCTTTTGGCCCGCGCAAACAGATCCTATGCTCGGCATGGGTGGCGAGGTTGATACGACAGCGGATTTTGCTTTTCCGGTCGCATCGTATCCGCCAGATGACGGTACAAACAAACCCGGGTTAAAGTTATTTAAAGAGCCGCCCACATGGTTGTCAAACGTCTCGCCGTGGCCGATTTTCTCTGGCGCGACCACGGGTATCAAAGGAAAACAACCCGGCGACTGTCTGGCCCCGCAAACTGGCGAAAAGAACCCGCCCCCAGAATGGCTGCCGCCAGCGAAAGCCGCTGAAGAGCTTAAAAGCAGCGACGTGTGCAATAGGTTTGCGCACCACTGGTATAAAACAGAGTTTTTGAGCCAGCGTTATGGCGAATTGTCCGGCAAGCTGCGGTTTGATATCGCGCCCGGTAGTATTGTTAGAATTGAGATGCCAATTAAAGAAATTGGCTCCGACGGCTACATGATTGCGGCTGTGAATCAAGTCTCATACTCCATTAACGCCGAACGCGCACTGGCTGGAACCTCTTTTGCGTTGTCGTATGTTCGCACAGAAAAAGAAGACGAAGACGAAAAAATTACACACGCATCGGCGCCGCTGTACAAAGGCAATACTGGTTGGTTTGGCGGTTCCTTGAAGAACCCGAAGGTATAACATGCCCGCAGACAAAAAATTAGGCGGAATGCCGTCTATTCTTGGTGATGTTCCCGGCCCGTTCTCAGGCACCAAGCCTGTAGGCGTGAACGACGGTTTTGATAACATTTACGCGCAGTGGCGGCAGGCTAAAACGCCAGAAAGCAATACCGCGCTGCTCAAATCCGTACAGCCAATCATCGACACCGCGGTGCTGAGCTATGCCGGCCAGAATGCGCACCCCACAATTCGGTCTAATGCTCGAATGATGGCGCTGAAAGCGCTAGACAGCTATGACCCAGAGCGCGGAAACGTGCGAACACACTTGCTTTCGCAGTTACAGGGACTGCGCCGCATAACAGCCAAGTCGCAAAACATTATCTCTATTCCTGAGCAAGTAGGACTCGATTTTTCACATCTAACTGAGAGTGAAAACCAGTTGCGCGACACTCTTGGGCGCGATCCGTCAGACGATGAGTTGGCTGACGCAACAAATCTATCAAAACGCCGGATCCAGAAGATTCGGGCATTCAATCAGCCGCTGGCAGAGGGGTCAACCGTAAAAGACGTCACCGAAGACAACTACGGCGGAGATATCGCTAGTACCGTTCCGGGCGCTAATCGCGGAGCTGATGCGTGGTTTAATTTTGTGTATGACGACTTGAGTCCGACAGATAAGCTTGTTGCAGACATGACGCTCGGGCGTAATGGCCGGCGTAAAACAAGCACACAAGACATTGCGCGTCGGTTGAATATTACACCGGGAGCTGTCAGTCAACGCGCCGCCAAGATTCAGGTAATGCTCGACAAGCGGTACACGCACGGCAATTTTTAAAGGATACGTAAATGGCTGGTAACGGAAAAGGTGAAAGCAAAGGGCAGCTCGACAGTAAATTTGTCGCGCGCATCAATCAACTTGAAGACGCCGCGGGGCAAATGGCAGCGTCATTTCGCACCATGGGCGATGCGCGACCTTGGCACACACCTGACGAACTGAAAACAAAAGAACTGATGGACGTTCCCGGACTGCACGAGCCATCTTGGAACAGAAATGAGATTAACCGTATTTACTCAGCAGAAGTACTGGCTGGACCCGGCAAAAAAGGTGGAACAACTGGTGATCTGATCGCAATGAAGTGGCAGGCAGACTTTATGGCAACTGAAGAACGCGCTTTTCGAACGCGGCATGCCAGCTTTGCGCGCTGTATGTCGTTTATGCACGGGCGGTTAGACGGCCATTCAAAAGCGCAGGTAAGCGTGTTTTCATTCTTGAAAGATGGCGTCAACACATTCATTAAGTCTGGCCGCGCAAAGTAATTAAGGTAGCCTAAAATGAGTATTGCTGACTACGCCAACCGTAAATACGATTTTTTGACGTTTCAAAACGTCAGCCCGAACAAAGAAACACAAGTCGGGCTGCAGCTATATACTGCCGACACGAGCGGCAAAATTTGCGTAGGTATCCAGAAATTAACACAGCGGTGGGTATTAGAGTTTTTGACTGAGCTGGGCTCTATGGCCGGCAAACCTGACCGCGGCTGTACATTTATGACAAAAGTGCGCAGCAATGTGTTGCACACCCAAATTGATGTGATTCAAAGTTTTTACGCGTCGGCGTTACGTATTCGCACCACGCTGCAAACCGAAGAGTACGCCACGATGCCAGACGATGAGCGATTCGCTGACGTTGAATTGATATCCGTCGGCTTTTTACCGGGTTATTTGAACTTGAGCGTCAATGTTGTCAGCCGCGCCGGAACAAACCGCGCTGTTATTTTACCAATTGAAACACTGCCGTAGGTGCGCCATGTCGTTACAGATTTCTAGCCTAAAAGAATTAGATACCGCCAAAGTCGACAGTATGGTTGCGACGTTGTCGCAACTGATGGCGGAGCGCCACCCAGATGTTGAATTAACTCGCGGAGTTTTTCATGACCTTGTGCTGTATTTTAACGGCATGCTCAACGCGGCTATTCAAGAAAATATTGACCGTGTCATGCGCAGCAATAGCTTGCTAGATATCACAACTAACCCGACACTTGCCGACGATGTGTTAGTTGATCAAGTGTTATCAAACTTTAATCTGACACGCGACAACGGCACACCTGCTGTCGGCACTGCAACAATTGTTTTGAACGCAGACGTAAAGACGATCGTGTCTACTGCTGTTCGTTTTGTAACAGATGCTAACGCCGTTACATTTGTTCCAACCGCGTCATTCACCATATTGCCAACAAACGTAAAAGCAACACTTGCCAATGAGCGCACAATGATCCCGGTCGGTGATGGGACATATGCGGCAACAATAACCCTACAGGCTACCACTGTAGGCGCCGCTGGTAACATCAACCGCGGCACAAAATTGACACCAAACGGTGTTTTGAACAATACAGCGTCGGTGTACGCAAACGCTGATTTTATCAAAGGCAAAAACCCTAGTTCGAATGCAGATTATATCGCTAAACTGCCTACGGGTTTAGCGGCAAAAACGATTGGCGGGCGACAAAATTATGCCGCGTTGATTCTAAGTCAACCTGAGTTTGCTAATACTGCAAATCTGTCGATTCTTGGTTGTGGCGACCCAGAACAACAGCGCGATCAACACAGTTTATTTCCCGTGTCTGGCGGCGGTAAGGTAGATATTTATGCGCAGACAAATGGTTATGCACAAGATACAGAACGCCTCATGTCGGCGACGTATGTTGGGCCGACTGCGTCTGGAACAAAATGGCAATTAATTTTTAGTCGTGACACCGCTAGCGGTTTCTATGAAGTTACACGCATCGCCCCGCCAAGTAGTAAAAACGTGACTGGTTACAGTGTGACGCTTGACACACGCAATGCCAATTTTGCCGAGCTGGATTTTGTGCCGGACGTGCTGCTATTAACTGAGAGCGCTTATACTCGCTACCAGACAGCCGTCATCCAGTTTGAAGATACAGATACGGCGCCCGGCAATCTTGAACCCGGCAAGAGTAAAAAAACATATTCAGTGCGCACAGTTGGGATGCCATTAATTGCAGAGCTGCAAGATTTTTTAAGCTCACGTGATATTCGTGCTCGCGGTGCAGACGTGCTTGTAAAAGCGCCGGTGCCGTGTTTCACGAAAATTGCGTTTGATATCAGAAAACCGGCGAGCGATCCCGCGCCGGATATTGAGGCAATTCAACAGGCAGTGAGTGCTGAGATTACCAAAGTCGGATTTTCTGGCCAGTTGCACGCGTCACTTATTAGCACCGTAGCCCATCAGTATCTTTCTGGCCGGCAGGCGCTTAGTAGTATTGACATGTTTGGGCGCATTCGCCGCCCGGACGGTACACTCGCGTACATTCGCGACAATACGACGCTGACAATTCCGTCGGATTACACACGCGGGATTTCGGGGCGCACTACAGCGTTTTTAACGGGTCCGCAAGATGTAGCAGTGTCGGTAGTCACTGCCGGATTTTTGAACTGAGGGGCGCATGCATAAACCAGAGTTCACTTATCCGGGGTCGGATTTTGATAAGAGCCGCGCGCTCATTGCGCTCCTCGGCAGTTTTTGGTCGCGTACATTCGCCGGCAAAGACCAAATTGAATCATATGTGCTAGGCACCGCGCATATCGCCAATCAGACATATCAAAACCTGCTGGAAACAGTAGCCGCGGTAAGTCGATTTGAAATACCTCTTTTTCATAGTGAAACGTTAGTGCCTATTGTTATCAAAAAATCAGACGCAAATTCGGCTAAAACAGCCACAGCGCGATTTGACAAGATATCGGCGCAGTTTGACGGCGCGCTCATATTCGACCAGCCGGCTAACGTGGCTTTTTTTTCGTTTCCGCTGCCCGAAAACTTGGTAGATGTTGGACAAGTATTCAATCGTATTACGTTTCCCACCGCAGCGTTAGCCAAAAATATCGATTTTGTCATCGATAGCGAAAACGCTGCCATTATTTTCAACACAAACCCGTTCGATAATCCGGCATTCGTGCGCCATGCAATTACCGTAGCCGGCGTAGATGACGAAGAAATCACATTATGGGGCTTTTGCGGCAAATTTGACTACGAGTTTGTCTTTCGGCAGTTCGCATACGCTGTCGGCATCAAATTACAGACGAGTCAAGGCTACAAAGACCTAACAAACGCCGTTATCACTGGTTTGCTGGCTGGTGGAGCCTCTGCTGCAACACTTGATCTTGCGTTCTCTGCAATTTGTGGTGTGCCTGTCAGCGCGGAGCCGACAGAAACAGTAGAAGTAGTAGACTATGACTCGCGCGGGTTATTAGTTGTAACAGATAAAACTGTATATCGTTTTAACAGTGATGCCGTCGCAGCTGTAAGCATCGGACAGGTTATTTCTGCAGGTACGGCGCTGGTGCGCGGCATTGATATCAAAGAATTTTTTGTCGGCAATACGTACGCGCCTAATTTTGTCGGTGATGCGCCGCTTGTTGTGGGTCGCCCGCCGCAGCCGCTACTTGTCGATAACGCATTTGAGCGGCCAGATGCTGGAAATAACACGGCAGTCATTCTTGACCCTGTAACAACTTCTTGCCAAAACGCGCGCCGAGAACTTACGGCGTTAGCACTTGATAGCGGCTACTTGTCAGCGTGTTTTTACGGGGATCTTGTGTTCGAAAACGCAACCGTACCGCTAGAAGTAATTACAGACCATCCGACTAGGTATACATATGTTCGGTTTAAGCTGGGCGGCGTTCCGGCAGACGTAGATCAGTTTTTTGATGAAATTCACGCCCGCGGAATCGAAGCAGCCCGAGCGCCAAAACCAATATGCGCCGGAATTCCTCGACGGCAAGGCACATTAGCGCATTTGCTCGACAGCCGCGTGCAACCGGATAATGAACCGACGGCAGCAACATTGCCCGGCACTATTAATCCGCTGCAGTTTCTTGTTGAAAACGTTCTTCGTAACAACGTATTCGTCGTAAGAATTCTAGTTTCGGCGTTGGGGCAAAATAGCATTGGACTGTACAATATTAGGCACCTACGTCAATTGTTACCGCCCCAGACAGGCATGATCATTGTATTTGAGCTGTCTGCCGGCACTGATACCGTAAACGCAGAAAATAGCATTACAGAGGTTATAACCCGATTTACCGGCCTGCAGCCTCAAAGAGACACTGTACCCGTGTCATTTGTGCGTGATGTCGGTGCAACTGCTCGACTTGTATCCGGTACGTGCCAGTAAGGAAACACTATGGCTGCCGACAAAATTAACCCTGCTTTTGGCGTACGCGGGCATGTTACCCTGTGGCGCGTAGATGAAAAGACTGGCCTGAAATTGCCGGTTACGTCGCAGCCCAATCAGATCCAATATTCGTGGGGATACATCGCGGCCAAGCAAATCGGTTTTAAACGACAAGCCGATCGGCCCGACTATAGTATTTCTGCGCTGTATATTGAATTTGTAAACCAAGCCAACCCCGCTACGCCTGTGGCTGCTCCGGCTGCGACGCGCGATACAACTATTAATTATTACAACACGCTAACAGGCAACAACGACTTTTTGCGCGTCCCGCTGAGCCTTGAGCCGGCGTTGGGCGTGTCGCCGGGTTATGACGAGCACTTGCCGGTAATGCAGCGGGGTAATCAGCTGACGTTTTTTGTTCAAACGTCTGGTACAGCCGGCGTTCACGGCAAAACTTTTAGCCACTCTGTTAACAGCAAAGTCTTCGCCGCCGCGCTGGTTGCTACGCCCGTGTTTAGCGACCGGACAAAAGACGTTATTTTTGCCCGTACTGTTCTCTCGGCAGAAAACCAAGTCACCAAGGAAGCGTCCTCTCAGATCGGTATCACTTGGGATATCGCGTTTGAGTAAACACTGCACGACTGGAGGACAAGGATGTCCGGCAACTGGCAAAATAACATAAAGTACGTCAATCCCGGCGAACCTGTGCAGGCGGGCATCGTCAACCGACCTGATCAGGTACTGGCTGCGCGGACAGACTACCTGAAGGACCGCCTCGACGCGTCTTTCGTGGGTCAGGCTTTGTTTGACTCTGGCGCGACCATTGCTCCTGACGTGCGGCCCGGACAGCCAGTGTATTGGAACTATACAGCGCATCGATATGAAAAAGCGCTTGCTGCTGCGGCCATCGACTCCACCACGCAGCTGTTGAGCATTCAGCCGTCATCTGACTGCGTTGGTCTGTGCCTGCGCAAGCACTCTGAAACACTTGGCGATATTGTTCTGCGCGGCGTTGTTGAAATTCCAGAACTTGAAAATGCAATTCAATCGCCAGTGGCCGCGGGGCGCTATTACTTGTCGGCCTCCGAGCCGGGCAAACTGGTACAGCAGAAGCCGGGCGTCACTGTCAGCGTTTGTTACGTACAAGGCCCGAAAGACAACTGCAGCGACGTACCGCGCGTTGTTGTCATGCCGCACACGCGCGACTTTGTCGGCGAACATACGCACTATCGATTTGAACTGGTGCCGGCTCCCGCCGGAAGCCACGACCCAGAAGACGCTGTACACACGGGCCGACATCATATCACTAGCCCAAACCCGACGTTGCCCGGATGGCTCCCCGCAACCCACGCGAGCTTTAACGGCAAGGCCCCCGTGGGCGCTTGGTTCGGTTACAACCTCGCGCGACATCCAGCGCTGGCTAACGTGTGGCCACCGCTGCCGATCCAATCTATCGCGCTGCTGTGGGACAAAGGACTGAATCGCGTTGGCGCGACCGAAGTGCCGCAGGGGGTCGAAGGCCTCGTCGTTTGTGACATCAACGGCATCTGGTGGATGAGCAACTGTTATGGTGACGTACCGTGGCCAGCTACGCTTAACACAGCAAACCCGGTGCCGCCACCCGACGCGACAACCGGCGAATGTCCGCGCGTAGAAGACATGCGCGTCGTAGTCGTGTTCTTGCGCATGCTTTACGGCAACGATCGTAGTGTCGTGACCAGCCTGAAGCCTGACACAGATAGCCCGATCACAGTTGTAAACTGCAACGGCGCGCCGGCCACGACAGGCGACTTGGCTTTAAATATCAATATGCCGGTGCTCGCCGACGAAGCAATCGGTGGCCAAGCGCTAAAAGAAGTAGTACTTGGCCGTAAGTTCAAAAAGGGTTGGGTCACAGAGGGAGTGTTCACTCTTTCAAACCAGCTTTCCATCACCGGCACCCGCGGAACTGAACGCGCGCTGACGACTGCCGAGAAGACAGCATTTGGTCTGGACCCCGCGCTAACGATTCCGTTGCATCAAGGCGTCGTCAAAATTGACTACACAGACCGGTCTGTAGAGCGCGAAATTTCACCGCAGATTATTCGGCTGAACGACACCGTCGAACGGCTGTACATGGATATCCCGTACATCGGCTTTCCGGCCGGTCAGGCGTCTGCATTGCGCGTGCGGTTCAATGTTGCTGACAGCAATCTTGGCAACAATCTCATGATGAAAGTGCGTGTTCAGTATTTCGGTCGCGGCGGAACGCCTACGCAAGCAGCCACGTTACCCGCGCTGTACATGACGTACCGTAGGCTGCAAAAACCCGCGGCGCTTGGCACGGCACTGGCCACTACTGATACAGCGATTACGTTTGACTCTGGTGTGTCGTTGCGCGTTGACACAGCTGTTACGCGTGACAGCGCCGCGTTTGAAGTGGCGGCGGGCGACACTGTTCTTGTCACGCTGGGGCGCGAATACAATTCCGCCGACGTATACGCCGAAGTGGGTGTGTTACGGATTACCGGTATTGTCTATAACGCAACATAATGGTGACCAGCTGTCATGCCAATCGGTAACTGGAACCTACAGTGGCTTAACCATAATGCGCAGCGGTCTTATCCGCTGACTGCAAGCGCCACCAAAACAGACATAACCGGCACAATCACGCTGCCTGACAGTTTTATTGTCAGTCTTTATTTGCCAGTACACTCAGGGTTATCGTTTGCGCCGAACAACTTCTACATTAAAAACATTGTCATCGCGCCAACCGGGTTCAATATTACAGTTGGTTACATTGCTGATGGCGTTATTGCAGATGTGGCAGCCGCTAATATTGCGCGCAGCGTACACACGCCAAATAAATCTTATGCGCTCGGTGGTATTGGTAATTTTGATGATTGTGTAGGTCATGTCGTATTGGGTGTGTTAGATGATATTGATCAACTGCCTGCCGGTTCGTACGATTTTGATATCAATGGCGGCGCGCTGGAAACAGACACTATTCGGCCGATGATTCGGGCCGTAACTCGGTTGCGCGTGTTCAACAACAACGAACTGAGTGCGCCAATCTACGGCGACGTCACATTGGTAGCCGGCACAAACATCAGTATCAGTACAGCAACGGTTGGCAACACTACGGAAATTACATTTAACGCCATCTCAGGCACCGATCTAAACCAAAGCTGTGTTTGCGATGTATCGCAGAGTGGCGAATGCATTAGATGCATTAATGGTGTGTGCAGTCCCGACGGCAATTTTACTTTTGCGCCGGATGACTGTATTTCTATCGCGCCCATAACTAATGGTTTGTCGTTTGCTGATACTTGTGCGTCGCCGTGTTGTGGCTGCAAAGAACTAGACGCAATCACGCAACAAATTAATACGTTTGGCAACGGCGTAACCACGTTGCAAAACTTTGTCACGCGTCTTGGCGCTGAGGTTACGCAAATGAGCCTTGTTGTTCTCAGCAGCAAACTAGGCGATGCCGGCTGTAACACTGCGGGGTGACCCATGTCGTGCCCCGATTACGTGACATCTGCAAAAGGCCGACAGGGTATCGGCGTCATTCAACCGCAAAGCGGACTTGATTATCCGCTGGTCGGCCCCAGCGTATTTAATACCCGCGATTATGCGCGTAATATTCGCTACTTATTAGCGGATTTCTATTTCGCGTATGACGACCCGGCAGAATATACCAACGGGGCAAAAACAGTTCACCCGTTGCGAATTAAACACTTATATGGTGTTGGGTGCGTAGACAACACACCTAGTCCGGGATTTCCGACGCCCGTACACGCTGCTGACATTGTGCTCAGCGATGCAACCAACGCAGTCGTTTTTGATACGACAGCGCAACCGACAGAATTTGATGTGCAAAACTGGAGCGACGATTATGTTATTTATACGTGGAAACAAACACAAGGAATTTGTCGACTTGTGGCGTACACGTCGTGGGCTGCAGGCGACAATGAGCGACAACAATTTAACAAATATCTTTCACCGTTAGATGCCGTGTTAGACGAGCGCGCTGTGTACAAAATGCCGCGGCGACTATTGTCGATTGCTGTGCGTAACGGTGGAATTACAACAGACAAACACGCCAATCAAATTGTATTTGTTAACGGTTACAGCACAGAAATTACACCAGATGCCCCAACAGTAACTAATTTTCGAACCACTACGCCGGTCACGTTCTCAGCAGTAGCGGGTTCAGGGCTATTAGGTCGATACACAAATTGCACAGAGTCGACTGGTAGCAAACCCATTACAAAATTAAACGGTGTGGGCCCGGATAATTTTGGCAATTTTTTAATGGCTAGTTCTGATTGTTTGTGGAATCGGCGCCCGACTACTTATCAAGACGGTAAACCGACGCCGTGGACAACTGAACAACTCCAACTCGGCGCTGATTGCGGGCCGTGCTGCAGCTGCAAAAACTATTCAGACACGGCGATATACATGAATGATACGAGCGCACGATATCAATTAATTGGTCAACGCGTTCAAAATGTGCGTGTGCATCACGACCAAAATGTAATTCGATGGAACGAGCAACGCACATGTAGTTTGTTGCAACCGCTTAAACTTATGCTTGTGCCGCAAAGTTGTCCGTATATCGACGTGATTGCCATGCTTTGCAATACGTGCGAAACATGTATCAGTGAAACAACGTTAAAATTAGTAATTAGTTATGATCAACCCGGGTTGGTGGCATCATTAGAGTGCGGGTACACAGCGCTGTACGCCGCGGGTACAAACGGCGGCTCCGTTGGTGTAACAGAACTAACAAACGAGATTGGTTACACATTTGGTTTACCGCAAATTCTGCCCAACGACTCGGCGTACGTTAAGCTGCGGTTGAAATTCACAGAGCCGGACTCAATAAGCAAAAAATTAGTCAAAGCGCGTGGCGCGTATGCAATTACAGGAACACTGACAGCAACAGTAAACCGCACAAAATTGCCACTTATAGCTGGCTGCGGCGACCCAGATATTAAAGATCCGGCTACAGCGGTTGACGTAAAAACTCTGTATTGCACAGAGTTAGGTACAACAGAAGCGGCGTGCTAACTCATGTCTATTCGCAATCAAAACTGGTACAACCTGCAATCCACACGCAGTTACCCGCTCGACGAGGGCGGTACGTGTGTAGATGACGCCGGCGCATTTGTACGCAATGACATTATTGTCGATTGCTATATACGCTTTCCGCAAGCTCTCGGCGAGCAAATGTATGTGCAAGGCATCACAGTTTCTGCGGGTTTAGTCACTGTGCTGCTCGGCGTTACCGGCGGGAAAACTGTCGCGGTTGTGTCCGAACCTAAACCGGTTACACCGTATGTCAATTACGCTGTAAAAGCCATTGTACCGGGAGTTTCTGGCTGGATTGTTTTCGGCCCCGGCCTCGTTGAAAATTTCACCGGGCGCTACAGCACGGTCAAGCAAACTGCAATTCAAACTCGTTGCGCCCGCCCGTACCGAGAATTGCCAATTCCAACAATCGGTAAACTGGGCTTAACGACTGCGCTAGATGGCGTCGTAAATTTAACGGCATCGACACCCGTTACAGCAACATATGACACAATTACAGTTGCCGACACATTACATCGCGCAATCATTTTTCGATTAGACAAAAGCCAAATATCAACAACGTATAACCCGCTTGTAGAATTTTTAGGCCCTTGCGGTCAGCGGCCTGAAAGCGGCACGTGCCCGAAAACACCAATTGAAACCATCAACGGTATTGTGCCAGACTGCACTGGCAATATTGATATCACGTTTGTTGGTTTCACAGCGCAAAATTTTACAACGTGCGGCGGGCTTGATATTGTTACAGATATCGGGCTTTCAGCGGTGTGCACGTCCAACAAACCAAAAAAGCCGCAAGATTACAGCGACGATTGTTGCAATCCAAATAGTCCTGTTTTTGACGGACTTACAGAGTATTGTTGGCCAGACCCGTCAACTGTAATTGATCTTGTTGTAGATCAGACAACATTTAATCCAGCATATGATTGTTTGTTATTACCGCTTTGTATCGACTTTGCATCATGCGATCCTTCTCCGTATTTTGAAATTCGTGGCGGCGCTTTTTCTCCTACAAAAACAACGGCTCCGCCACTGTGCGCCTGCGATTGCCTCACGTTATATCCAGACTACGGTTGGATTGCTATTGCAGCAGATTATGGTTTCAATCAATGGAACCAGATTCAACTGTTGGACCGTTTGACGTACCACAAAAATTATCTTGCGGACACATTGCACACGCAAATTATTCCGCCGCCCGGTTTCACAGGTCCTGTTAGTAACGGGCAGCAAAAGTACCGGCTACGTTTTCAAAGTCAGGACGGCACGAAAACGTCTCCATGGTTCTATTCAAACATACTGCGCCAAATACCAAACACAGCTCCAACAGCAGTTACGGGTAACCCGTTGTGCGGATACAGCGCGACGCCGGGTTTTAGTGTTTGTGAAGTGCCAGATAACAGTGTTGGATTCACAAAAAACGTTGAAATCTACTGGGGCGATATTGAATCCCTGATTGACGAAAAACCGCTGTCTAATCACTACACGTATGCAACCATTGGCACTGGCACTAAAAACATTGCAGTATTGCGTAACTGCCCAACAGACTGGGCTGTTGGCAAGACTGTTACAACGCAGCTTAAAATTGGAACAAACGGAATTGAGCGTAACGGCGGGTTGTTACTGGGCTATAAACAACGCCCCGTAAACGGCGCACCTGTTGTCACCTACTATGTTGTTTTAATAGACGCGGGACGTTCAAAATTGCGTGTCCTGCGCTACAACAACAGTCAATTTGTTGAAGAAACAAGCACCGCAGTCAACTTCAACGTCAAAAATTGGTATACCCTAACAGCAACCACCGCGTTTAACAGTTCAAATTCCAGCCAATTGAATTTGACGTTTACAGTTACAGACACGGCAAAAAACACGGCAGTCATTTCTGGAAGTACACCCATCTCTGCAGCCAACTATAGCAACGGGTTTTATGGTTTGTTTGCTAACCGGTCGTACACGTTCTTCAACAAATTCAAAGTGTCATAATGTCTGACGCGCGTATTTTATATCCGCAGTTTCGTGATGAGCAGTCGGCGTCGCGCTACCCGTTCGCTGACACAGCTACATTAACGTCAACTGCAAAAACTCTTACAATTGATCCGGCATTATTTATTGACGCCGTTTTATTTCCCATCGGCGGCGGTGCGCAACTGTACATTTCATCTATTGTCGTGAGCGCAGACACCGTCACAATCAACATTGGCGATCAAAACACGACAAAATTGTTATCGGGTACGTACGCCATATTAAATCCGCCAATTAATGGTGTTGTGTCGTTTTCAGATATTTATGGCCGGCCCGCAGGATCACTTGTGGCGACTAAGCTTGGGCTTGCCAATTTTGCCGGCCAAGCTATCGGAACTTATTCGTTTACGACAGCTGCAACAGAGTTTGTGGCGTCGGTAGTAATACCAGCAAATGAACCCGGCGTGCGTGCAATTATGCCGGCCACAGGCGAG
>Ga0114963_10000950_pt1 | contig 19841 bp, 20 predicted proteins | sample C_131016_EF_Meta_FD_87019 | JGI IMG/M metagenome (GOLD analysis project Ga0114963, IMG submission 87019) | Freshwater microbial communities from Lake Croche, Canada to study carbon cycling - C_131016_EF_MetaG | ecosystem: Environmental > Aquatic > Freshwater > Lake | place: Lake Croche, Canada...
AATTATAAAGGCCTTTCACAAGGTTTGGAAAAACATGGATTCCTTGCGATGATTTATTCTCTCCCCCGAGGATATTTCGTGAGAGGTTTGCAACAGAAGGATCTGCAAGGACCCTACCCATCCTGGTTTGAGGACCAAGAGGTTTGCCGCCTTAACTCGCACGGGAAATACGTGAAAACCAAGGAGTGGTTTCAGAATTATCTACGGGCGATCGACGAGGAGCATCAGGTGGTATGGGCTATCTGTCATTCAGATGGCACCCATGTGGGAAATATCAGCCTGCAGGGAATATCCAAAATTAATCGACATGCAGAATTAGCGGTTTTGATCGGAGACCGAAAGCATTGGGGGAACTCACTTGGATTTCATGCGGCGACAGCCCTGATGTTTCATGGTTTTGCAAAACTAAATCTGGAGAGAATCTTTTGCGGAACAGCCGCCAATAATCACGGCATGAAAAAACTGGCTCGTCGGCTTGGTATGAAGGTTGAGGGGCGCCGGCGTCGGCACCTCTTTTTAGAGGGCAAATGGGTCGACACGCTGGAATATGGCATTCTACGCCGGGAGTTTGCACTTTCACTTCCATCGAGCCGATGATCGGGGTCGTGGCGCATGATGCCGGAGGGGCAGAAATCATTGCGAGCCACATTCTGCAGAAAGGATGGGACTGCCAATATCACATCGATGGGGCAGCCAAGGGAGTTTTCTCCAGAAAAATTGGCCGCCTTGAAAGCCGGACTCTTGACGAACTTATTCAAGATTGTGAATGGCTTCTTTGTGGGACCAGCTTTCTTTCCGACTTGGAATGGGAAGCCATTGGATTAGCCCAGGGAAAAGGGAAAAAAAGCGTGGCGGTTCTGGATCATTGGACAAACTATCGGCAGAGGTTCTTTCGAAAGAACGCCGGGAATTTTCCCGATGAGGTTTGGGTCGGAGACCGCTGGGCGTACGACCTCGCAAAAAAGCATCTTCCAGAGGTAGGGGTGAAACTGTTTCCCAATCCCTACTTCACCGAAATTCAACGCGAAATGCTTCATCTTCCGGCGGCAACCCGATCTGTGGGAGGGCTAAGGGTGTTGTATGTCTGTGAGCCCTTGAGAGAGGATGGCATCGCTTTGCATGGCGATCCTATGCACTGGGGATATACCGAGGAAGAAGCCGTGCGGTATTTCCTGAAGAACCTTCCGAAGCTCGGTCCCACGATTGAAAAAGTAATCTTGCGGCCACATCCACAAGAAGAGGTCGGAAAGTATGACTGGGTCCCCCATGAATTTAAGGGGCCGATTTTTTGTCGTGAACCAGGAACCCTGATCGAACAGATTCACCAAAGCGATATCGTAGTGGGATGCGCGACCATGGCGATGGTTGTGGGGCTGATCATGGGGAAAAGAGTCGTCAGCTGTATTCCCCCCGGAGGGAAGGCGGAGCCACTGCCCCATCCGGAAATTGAAAAAATAGAAGATTTGGAGCTTTCCTAAGTCCCCCTATATTCCCTGTATATGTTAAAACACTGCAACGCCTGCAACCTCCCCGAGACATACGAAACGCTGGAGTTCGACGCAAAAGGGACATGCAACATCTGCACCCAAAAAGAGTTTAAGGATGAGGTGGTGGATTGGTCTGGGAGAAAGAGGCAACTCGATGAATTGGTAGAAGCCTACCGTGGAAAATACGACTACGATTGTCTCGTTCCCTTCTCGGGAGGGAAAGACAGCACATTTACGCTGAATTATCTGGTCAAAGAATATAAGATCAAACCACTCGTCGTGCAGTTCAATCATGGTTTTATGCGGCAAGGGCTGCTCCAGAACAATGAGAGAACCTTTCGTAAACTAGGGGTCGATGTCATTTCCTTCACGCCCAACTGGCAGCTTGTGAAGCGGTTGATGTTGGAGTCCCTGATCCGAAAGGGGGACTTTTGTTGGCATTGTCACACGGGAATTTATTCCTATCCGATGCATGTGGCTCTCGAGAAAAGGGTTCCTTTGATCTTTTGGGGGGAGCCATCTTCCGAATATACAGCCTACTACGACTACCGTGATAACCAGATCGAGGAGGTGGACGAAGTAAAATTCAATCGCTCCACCAATTTGGGAATCACTGCGGAGGATATGGCAGGGATGATTTCCGGGGACTTCGCTCTTGACCCGAGGGATTTAAAACCTTTTTCGTATCCTCCTTTACGGGAGTTGAAGAAATTGGGATACCGATCCGTGTGCCTGGGTTCCTTCATTCCTTGGGATGTGAAAAAACAGGTTTCGATAATTCAAAATGAGTTGGGCTGGAAGGGAGATCAGGTGGAAGGAATGCCATGGGAAGTATATCCCTATGAGAAAATTGAGTGTTTTATGCAAGGGGTACGAGATTATATTAAATATCTCAAGAGGGGTTATAGCCGAGTAACCCAAATGACGGCGTTGGATTTAAGGAACCAGCGCATCAGCATGCAGGAAGCCAAGCATCTAATTGCTGAGTATGAGGGGAAAAAACCACCCTCGTTGAAACTATTCCTCGAATACCTCGATCTTACAGAGGAGGAGTTCAATCAAATCGTAGCAAAGACGGTGGTTTCGCCTCACCAGCCAAACTTTCAGGCCTCCGAAGCTCCAAAAACAGCGGATTATGAATCATGGTTCCGTGAACCGCCTGAAGGGCGTGGAATCCGGCATAAACCGGAAATTTCAAAGGGGGGAAGCTGACCGATTCCTTGGTTGGGATTTTGGATTTGCGAATCGGCAACCTTCGCTCCGTGGCGAATGCGGTCGAGGAAAACGGTTTTAGGGCAATCCTGATTGAGGAGGAGAAGGGGTTTCAGGGAGTAACCCACCTCATCCTTCCCGGGGTGGGGCATTTTGGAGCAGCGATGGAAGAGATTACGCGACGGAAGTGGAAGCCCCTCCTCCTTGAATATGTTTCAACGGGGCGGCCTTTGTTGGGGACATGTCTTGGAATGCAGCTGCTAATGGAAACCAGCCAAGAAGGGGGGGAACACGAAGGATTGGGGTTGATGCCCGGTAAGGTTCGTCGTTTGGAGCCTTCAGGAGGGCTGAGAATTCCCCACATAGGCTGGAATAGCGTGCACTTCCAGCAAGCGCATCCGGTTCTTGAGGGGATTCCAAATGACCGAGATTTTTATTTCGCCCACTCGTTCGGCGTGGAAATTGAAAACATGGGCATGGTGATTGGAACAACAGAATACGGGGGAGCCATCGCGGCTGTGATAGGGCAAAAAAACATTATAGGTTGTCAGTTTCATCCAGAAAAAAGCCAAGTTCACGGTTTGAGAGTCATGGAAAACTTTTGCCGTTGGAACGGACGATGCTGAAAAAAAGAATCATCCCCCTCATGCTGTTACAGAAAGGGAGATTGGTAAAAACCATTCGATTTGAAAAGTATCGAGATGTGGGAGATCCTGTAAAAAGCTCCTCTGTCTACAACTCGCAAACCAGTGATGAAATTATCCTTCTAAACATTGAGAAGAGTGGGGATCGCATCGGACAGATTGGCCAAGTTCTCCCTCAAATCTCAAAAGTGTGTTTTATGCCACTGACCGTAGGCGGAGGCGTGAGAACATTGAGCGAGGCTTCGCTCCTGTTGACGCAAGGGGCTGACAAAGTTGTCATTAATAGTGCGGCGTACCGGAGTCCCGATTTAATGACCCAGGTGGCGGAACGATTTGGGGTGCAAGCAGTCGTGGTGGGTATCGACATCAAAAGAGAAAGCAGCGGAAAGATTTCCTTATGGTCCTCATGCGGAGCGAAATTAGAAAATGTTGCCTTGGAAGAGCACATGGGGACCTGCGAAAAACATGGCGCAGGAGAGTTTTTAATTCAATCAATCGATCAGGACGGGATGATGGCCGGGTATGATCTTGATCTTCTGACAACTGCCACGAACACATCCACCGTGCCCATTATCGGATGTGGAGGATCTGGGAATTATGGACACCTGAAGGAAGCGTTTATTCGAACCGGAGTCAGCGCCCTCGCGTGCGGAAGCCTTTTTAACTTTTCCGACAGCAATCCCCTTCGGGCAAAAGCTTTTCTGAACAATGAGGGGCTACCCTGTAAGGTGGTTTAACGAATCCATGCTCCTCGAAAAACATCTGGATACTCCACGCTTAACTTTAAAGAATCTGAAGGAGGAGGACGTTCAGGCAAACTACCTAAAATGGCTAGTAGACCCCGAAGTGAACCGTTTTCTTGAAGTTCGTTTTGAAAAAAAACAATCGCTAGAAAAGATTCGTGGTTTTGTGAAGTCGATGAACGAAAGTAAAAACGATCTCCTTCTGGGGCTGTTTGAAAAAAAGGGAGGCTACCACATAGGCAACATACGCTTGGGGCCAACCGTAAAAGAGCATGCCCGGTCCCCCATAGGCTACTTGATTGGTGAAAAACTATACTGGAACAAAGGGTATGGCACAGAAGCTATTCGGCGTGTGGTTCGGTATGGGTTTGAAAGTCTGGGACTGGAGAAAATTACTGCAGGTTGTTATGAAAATAACCTCGGCTCATCAAAAGCGCTTGAGAAATCCGGATTTACTCTTGAGGCCCGCATGCCTCGAAGCGTGATCTTTGAGAATCAAAGAATCGCATCTCTCATGTTCGGGATTGACCGGCCGCTCTGAGGGCTAATCATGAAAGATGATGAAATAGAGAAATTCATTCAGCACAATCAAAAGGCTTTTCATGTTTCGCAGCCTGCGAGGGTGGGACAGCCAATAGTTTTGATGGAAATGAATGCACTACACTCCGCACATATTGCATATAGCTATTTTGCAAATGCCATGGCTTCTGAAGCAAACGCGCGTCTTGTTGCCTATGACCCCTATCTATGCGTTCGTTGGAGGGACTGTCTTTATGGAAACAAGAGAAGACTACAGACCGAAAACGAGGCTAGGGTATACCGCTCGTTCGGTGTCTCTGAAGTTCTGGGGGTTCCGCGCAGCCGAATAAGAGAAATGCAGGCAAACCGACTCGCAAGAAAAATCCTGGCGACGCTTACATGCAAAAAAGATATTGAAGATATAAAAGTCCGTGGAGTGCGGATTGGGGACTTGCTTTATGACTCCTATTTACAACAGCACCGCAAACCGACAGTTGAGATAAAATCTCCCGAATTTCAGCGCTACCTTGTCGAGGTTCTCGACCTATTTCTTTATTGGGAAGGTTTCTTCCAAAAAAACACAGTCGCTGCAATCAATGTGAGTCACTGTGTATACACGTTGGCAATTCCCTTGCGAATCGCCGTGCATCATGGCATTCCGGCTTTTCAGGTCAACGTCACGCACGCTTACCGTTTAAGCCCCAAGAATCTATTCGCTTATAACGATTTCTTTTATTTCCGCGAACGCTTTGCCGAACTTCCTCTCCCTATCCAGAACGCAGGATTGCTTGAGGCTGAAAAACGGGTCGAAAGAAGACTGAAGGGAGAGATCGGCGTCGATATGAGTTATTCGAAGAAGTCAGCCTTTGGAAGCCCTAATGAACGCAGACTGCTCCGCCCTTCAGCCAAGAAAAAGATCCTAATTGCAACCCACTGCTTTTTTGACAGCCCTCACAGCTATGGAGATAATATCTTCCCGGATTTTTATGAATGGCTTGAATTCCTCGGGGGGATGTCGCAGGAGACAGACTATGATTGGTATATCAAGACCCACCCGGACTACCTATCGGGGACGCTTGAAGTCATCGAGTCCTTTCTTCGTCGATATCCGAATATTACACTGCTGCCTGCGGATTCCTCGCACCACCAAATCATCTCGGAAGGTATTAATCTGGCTTTGACGGTCTATGGGACGATTGCCTTTGAGTATGCCCTACTCGGCATTCCCGTAATCAACGCTTCTCAAAACAACCCGCATATTGCATACTCTTTTAATCTTCATGCCGAAAGCATCGGGCATTACAAAAAATTATTAATGGATCCACAGACTTTCCTTCATAAGGCCTCGAAAAGGGATATCTACGAGTATTATTTTATGAAAAATATTTATAACACTGAAAACCTTTTCTTCCAGGATTACGAAAAGACCATCGCTGGTCTGGGGGGGTATGACAAACAATTCACTCCCATGGTTTACGGGAAGTGGATGAGCGAATGGACGCCGGAACGGCATACGGAAATCACTGAAGCCCTTCAAAGATTTGCCGACTCCGGTGACTTCAGGATGGAAGACCGGCATATGAGTCCCTCCATCCAGTCTTTCGGGAAATCACGGAAACCATGAAAGCGGTTATCCTCGCTGGTGGTCTTGGGACAAGAATCTCGGAAGAAACACATCTCAAACCGAAACCGATGATTGAAATCGGCGGCAAACCAATCCTTTGGCACATCATGAAGCTTTATTCCCACCACGGAATTAATGATTTTATCATTTGTTGCGGGTATCGGGGGTATTTAATCAAGGAGTATTTCGCCAACTATTTCTTGCACATGTCCGACGTCACATTTGACATGTCCACCAACGAGATGGTGGTCCACGAGAAGAAGGCGGAACCCTGGAAGGTGACGCTAGTTGATACCGGTGAAAACACGCTTACCGGAGGTCGCTTGAAGCGGGTGGCAGGCTATCTAAAAAATGAGCAGATCTTTTGCTTTACCTACGGGGATGGAGTAGCGGATGTGGATATTCGGGCCCTTTTGAAATTTCATCAGCAGCATGGCAAGATGGCCACCGTCACATCGGTTCAGCCTCCCGGGCGCTATGGAGCCATTGAAGCAGCGGACGGGAAGGTAACAGCTTTTGTGGAGAAGCCCCGCGGGGACAGGGGGACCATCAACGGGGGCTTTTTTGTGCTTTCCCCTCAATGCCTGAATTTGATTGAAGGAGATCAGACAAGTTGGGAAAGCCAAACTTTACATTTGATCGCTCAGAAAGGGGAGATGATGGCCTACGAGCACAAAGGCTTCTGGCAGCCGATGGATACCCTCCGGGACAAAAATCAGCTAGAGGAATTGTGGGCCAGCGGGAAGGCTCCTTGGAAGCGTTGGAGCTGAAAAACATCTATCCCCAGCCAGATGCCAAATTTTGGCGGGGGAAGCGGGTGTGGCTTTCAGGTCATACAGGGTTTAAAGGTGCGTGGCTAGCGCTTTGGCTTGTTAGGCTCGGGGCGAAGGTTCGTGGATACTCTCTTACGCCTGCCACCCATCCGTCACTTTTTGCACTTTTGCATCTAACGAAGGATATCGAGAATCAAATCTTCGATATCGTAGATAAAAATAATGTTCAACAATCCATTCTTGATTTTAGACCGGAGGTTGTTTTTCATTTGGCGGCACAAGCTTTGGTCCGGCCCAGTTATCAGGATCCAGCCCTAACATTTACAACCAATTTTCAAGGGACGGTTAATGTTCTTGAGGCAGTCCGTTCAACGAAAACGGCCCGCGTGGTTGTTGCCGTGACGACCGACAAAGTTTACCGGAACCATGAAAACGGACAGGCATTTCAGGAGGAGGACCCCTTGGGGGGAAAGGATCCTTACAGCGCAAGCAAATCTGCAGCCGAGATGGCCATTGCCAGCTATCGCGCATCTTTTTTTCAACGCGACGGTATCGCGCTGGCTGCCGCTCGGGCTGGGAATGTGATCGGCGGAGGGGATTGGTCTGTGGATCGCATCATCCCGGATGCAGTTCGGGCCTGGGGGAGCGGCGGAATACTGACCGTTCGTAATCCCGAGGCCACTCGTCCTTGGCAACATGTCCTCGAACCGCTTGCCGCCTATTTACGATTAGCCGAAAGCTTGTTTTTAGATCCGGGACTTGCTGGCGATTATAACTTTGGACCGCCCCTGACTCAGATTGCCAGCGTGCGAGATGTTGTGATTCAGGCAAAACAAGCTTTCGGCGCGGGGGAGATTCGTTGGGGAACGGAACCTTCTGTCCTAGATGAAGCCAGGACTCTTTGTTTGGAGAATCGCAAAGCCAAACAGATTCTTGGAGTTACGACTGTTTGGAGCCTTGATCAGGCAATTGAAAAAACCATGAGTTGGTATCGAAGACAATTAAAAGGTGAAGAAGCAATCAAGCTTTGTGAATCGGACTTGGAGGCCTTTCTTACAACAAGGTGAACCGTTTTCAAGTCACGGATCTTCCCCTGAACGGACTTAAGCTTGTCCAAAGAAAAACTCTTTCGGATCTGCGGGGGAGATTCGCCCGCTTGTTCTGCATGGAGGATTTGGGGGCGATATGGGCGGGCCCGATTGCACAAGTCAACCACACCTACACTTCGGCAAGCGGAACGATTCGCGGAATGCACTACCAAAGGCCTCCCTGCGCAGAAAAAAAGTTGGTGATGTGTCTTCGAGGGGAGGTTTGGGATCTGGCTGTGGATTTAAGGGCAGGCTCTCCCACCTTTCTTCAGTGGCATGCTGAAGTTCTTTCTGCGGCGAATGAACGAGCCATGCTGATTCCCGAGGGTTTTGCCCACGGTTTTCAGGCAAGGACTGATGATGTCGAGATGCTTTATTTTCACTCAAGGAAATATTCGCCGACGGACGAGGGAGGGCTTTCCCCTGAAGATCCGAAGCTTTCGATCCCTTGGCCTCTTCCGGTTGTGGGGATCTCGGACCGAGACCGTGAGTGGCCCCTCATTTCAAATCAATACAAAGGGATCAGCCTTTGAAGTGCCGGCATTGCAAGGAGGAGTTGAGGGAAAAGGTTCTGGATCTAGGGGTCATGCCCCCATCCAATGCCTATCTCTCCAAAGAGGATCTTGAGAAGCCGGAACCCAAGTATCCTCTAAGACTTTTGGTGTGCACGAATTGCTGGCTGGTGCAGACCGAAGACTTTGTCGGAAGGAGTGATCTTTTTACTTCGGAATACGCCTATTTTTCATCGACCTCAAGTAGCTGGTTAAAACACGCGGCTGATTATTGTAAGGCCATTGTCCCCCAACTGGATCTCGGCCCCCAAAGTCTTGTAGTAGAGATTGCATCGAACGATGGATACCTGCTGAAGAACTTCTTGAGTGCCGGCATCCCATGTCTGGGAATCGAGCCAACGGCCAGCACGGCAGCGGCAGCCACAGCACTGGGTATTCCGGTCGTCCAAGAGTTCTTTGGCGAAAAACTAGGCCAGACTTTGGCAGTTCAGGGAAAGCAGGCTGATCTAATTATAGGAAACAATGTCTTTGCCCATGTGCCCGACATTAATGATTTCGCTAAAGGCCTAAAAGCCTTACTCAAACCAGGAGGAGTGGTCACCCTCGAATTTCCACACCTCATGCAACTTCTTGAACACTGTCAGTTTGATACAGTGTACCATGAGCATTTCTCGTATCTCTCGTTGCACACCACTTGTTGTATCTTTGAAAATGTGGGACTGCGGGTCTGGCATGTGGAGGAGGTTCCGACGCACGGGGGCAGCCTAAGAATCTATGGATGCCACAAAGACGACCCACGAAAAACAGACCCCTCCATACGGGAACTACAAGAAAAAGAAAATAAACGGGGACTTCAGAATCTGATCGTTTATCAGGAGTTCCAAAAACGTGCTGAAAAAATCAAGCAAGACCTGCATGGGTTTTTGGCGAAGCAAAAGAAGGAAGGGAAAAAAGTACTGGGGTATGGAGCCGCGGCCAAAGGCAACACTTTGCTGAACTTCGCAGATGTCAAAACCGACCTTCTGCCTGCCGTTTATGATGCGGCGCCTTCCAAACAGCATAAGTTTATGCCAGGAAGCAAAATCCCTATTCGCCCTCCTGCTGAAATGCGCAAAGAGAGTCCAGACTGTATTCTAATCCTGCCTTGGAATATTGCGCAGGAAATCCGTCGACAGAATCTCGACATAGAAAAAAAAGGGGCACGCTTCGTGACAGCAATTCCTGAGATAAGAATCCTGTGAAAAGAATTCTAATTACAGGAGGAACAGGTTTTGTAGGGCGCCAGATTGTGCGCTCACTTTCAAAAAAGAATGTGGAAATAACCTTAGTTGTTAGGAGCGGCAAGGAAACTATTGTTAAGGATATTCCTTCCGTAAAAAAGGTGATCACCTCTCAAGATATCTTTGTTGAAAACCGGCACTGGTGGGCAAATGCATGCAAAGGAATCGACACGGTGATTCATGCTGCCTGGTATGTCGAGCCAGGCCAATATCTTGAATCCGAAAAAAACGCAGATTGCCTGATGGGGTCACTTGAACTCGCTCGAGGTGCCGCTTGCGCGAAGGTCGGAAAATTTATTGGAATAGGGACATGCTTTGAATACGAACTTTCTACATCCAGGCTTTCGATTCAGACGCCCTTAAAACCATTAACTACCTATGCAGCCACGAAGACATCACTCTTTACTTTCTGCTCTACCTATTTGCCCGTTCGAGGTGTTGAATTTGCATGGTGCCGACTCTTCTATCTTTATGGAGAAGGAGAGGACGAGCGTCGACTTGTGCCGTATGTACGCGGCAAAATATCAAAAGGAGAGACAGCAGAGCTTACTGAAGGCAAACAGATACGGGATTACTTGGATGTGTCCCAAGCAGGGGATCAAATCTCAGAGGTAGCACTTGGGAGGGAGGTTGGGCCCGTCAATATCTGTTCGGGATTGGCGACGACCGTTCGTGAGCTTGCAGAAGAAATCGCGAAAGAATATGCACGTCCCGACCTGCTTTCATTTGGCAGAAAAGACGAAAACATAAACGAGCCTCCTTGTGTGTATGGGGAACCCAGGCGCAATCCAATGCCTTCAGATTAAAATGCATAAGGAACTTTACTCTCAGCACAACTTTCCAGTGCTCCAAAACTGCGTCTATGAAACCCGCGAAAAAGCAGTGGAATGTGAGACCGGGAGTATCCGAATTGTGGAAGACCAAAATACCGGGTTAGTTTACAATGCTGATTTCGATCCGAAAAAAATGGTGTATGATCGGAACTATAATAACGAACAAGGAATAAGCCGATCTTTCCAATCTCATTTAACTCAGGTTGCTGAAATCGTGAAGTCCAGGCTGGGGAGCAAAGCCTTGGTTGAAATCGGATGCGGAAAGGGATTGTTTCTCGAAATGCTGGTTGATCTCGGCATGGACGTCCAAGGGATAGACCCAGCCTATGAGGGAAAAAACCCAAGGATCAGTAAAAGATACTTTGAACCCGGAATCACAGAAAAAGCTAAAGGGATCATTCTGCGTCATGTCCTTGAGCACATTTCGGATCCCGTAAGCTTTCTTAAACAGATTGCAAACGCGAACGGTGGGCATGGGCTTATTTATATAGAAGTACCATGTTTTGAGTGGATATGTCGAAGGAGAGCGTGGTACGACATATTTTATGAGCATGTGAACTATTTTCGGACAAGTGATTTTGAAAGAATCTTTGACGGGCTCATTGAAAGCGCCCATTTCTTTGGCGACCAGTATTTTTATATAGTTGCTGATTTGAAAAACCTAAGAAATCCCGTCCTGGATAAAGATGATAAAGTTGAATTTCCCAAAGACTTTGATCGATCAGGAATTGATTCGGCTGAATCACACGACTCGGTAATCTGGGGCGGTGCCTCCAAAGGAGTTATATTTTCTCTTTTAAAAATGCGCCAAGGGAAAACCTTTCGATTTGCCATCGACATCAACCCTGCCAAGCAGGGAAAGTATTTGCCCGGCTCGGGGTTAAAGGTTTGCTCGCCAGAAGAAGGAATGAAGGAGATCAACCCCAAGGACACGATCTATGTGATGAATTCGAATTACATGGATGAAATCCATCAATATACAAATGGGAAAAACAGGCTAATTTCTATTGATCATGAATGAATTCGAAAAAGAGGTAAGCAAGAGAATCGAAGAAGTGCCTCGGAATAAGGCCCTTTTAGCTGCCGCGAACTCATTCAAAGCAGAAACAATTCTTTCGAAATACTCCTACAACTTTTCATGGCTGGGCAGGCCGGTGATCCAATACCCCCAAGAACTGGTCCAAATGCAAAATCTGATCTGGCAGATTAGGCCCGACTTGATCATCGAGACCGGAATTGCGCATGGTGGCTCACTTATCATGAGCGCTTCCATGCTGGCCCTCCTTGATCTGTGTGATGGGATTGGGGCGGGATCAACGATCGATCCGAAGAAGTCAAAGCGAAAGGTTTTGGGGATCGATCTTGATATACGGTCGCACAACCGAGCCGCCATTGAATCGCATCCCATGGCATCCCGCATCCAGATGATTCAAGGGTCAAGCATTGATCCGGAGATCATTGCAAAAGTGCAAGCATTGGCTTCCGGCTATTCACGAGTCCTGGTTTGTCTCGACTCGAATCATACTCACGAGCACGTTCTTGCCGAACTACATGCTTACGCGGCACTTACGAGCGTAGGAAGCTATTGTGTGGTATTTGACACCATCATTGAGGACCTGCCTGCAGAAATGTTTCCTGATCGACTCTGGGGACCGGGCAACAACCCAAAAACAGCAGTGTGGGAATTTTTAAAAAGTCATCCTGAGTTCGAAATCGACAAGAGTATTCAGGATAAATTGTTGATCACCGTTGCGCCGGATGGATACTTGAAGAAATGCCGCTAGCAAATCGCCAGTAACGTCTGAAGGCAAAAATTAGTTCGAATGCCTCCAGCTGTATCCATTGGAATACCCGTCTTTAATGGCGAAAAGACGCTCTCCAAAGCTTTGGAATCTCTTCGTGAACAGAGATTCTCTGATTATGAAATCTGCATTTCCGACAACGCCTCCACGGATGCAACGGAGGAGATCATCAGGACTGCAAAAAAAAAGAATCCACGAATCCAATCTTTCAGACAAAGCAGAACTCTCCAAGCTTCCGCCAATTTCCATTTTGTTCTCAATCAATCTCGGGGGAAATACTTTATGTGGGCAGCAGCAGATGACTTTTGGTCTCCCAACTTCCTAGATGCAAACGTCCGGAGCCTAGAAGAACACTCCGGCTGGGTGGCGTCCGCAGCGAATAACCAGCATCCGAACGACCCACTAAGAGCGATCACTTTTGAGTGTCTTGGGGACAAATTCATGCGTTTAAAAAAACTTCTGCAGAATATCTGGGACTCTCATGCTATTTTTTACTCCCTGATGAGGACAGAGGTGATCCGGAAGTGTCCGCAGTTGGGAAAAACCTTTCCTGCGGCAGACTGGGCGATCGACTGCTTCCTTGTCGGGCAGGGTGAGATCGGAAGGGTAGAGGATGCAGAGATTCATTTCGGGAACGAAGGATTCAGTCATCAAAAAAATCCCTATCGCGCATTCTCGCCGACGTGGATTGATCGCATTTGGCCCACCGCCCGTTTCACGAAGTGCGCCCTTACCGCCATGAAGGGATTGTCTCTTGCACAAAAAATCCGGCTCAACCGATATTTGCTGAAGATTAACGGGGAAGTTTTGCAGGGGCACTATGGGAGGAGACGATGATTTTCCGGGACCGAAGAATTCGGGATAAGCTGAAGGAGATGGAACGCGGCCTGAGGGAACAGAATGAAAAAGCGGCTTTGCTTGCGGCATTGAGTATCCGGAATGAAAACCGCAGGCAGGAGAAGATTCCCTCGTTGGCCGCCGTAGAGTTCTCCGTAAGTTCTCAGTGGGGGGAGGATGGAATACTTGATTGGCTGATAGAAAGAACATCGGGACTAAAACCGGTTTTTGTGGAGATCGGAACCCAAGATTACCGGGAAAGCAACACCCGCTACCTTTTACAAAACCGAAATTGGACAGGCTTTATCTTTGAGGGGAATGAAGCAGACGTTCGAGCAGTACAGTCCAGTTCAGTCGCTTGGCGGCATGATCTGCGGATCCGGCAGGCTTTTGTGACGCGGGAAAATATTCAGTCGCTTCTACTGTCGCAGGATGTCCCAGCAGAAACCGGACTTTTGAGTTTGGACATTGATGGGAATGATTACTGGGTGTGGGAGGCGATAGAGGAAATACGGCCGGGGCTTGTCGTTCTGGAGTATAATTCCTGTTTTGGCGATCTGTTGCCCCTGACTGTTCCCTATCAACCTGATTTTCGCCGTTCCCCATCCCTTGGAGGAAATATTTACTTCGGGGCCTCCATCCAAGCGATGATCCATCTCTCCCAGAAAAAAGGGTACGAGTTTCTGGGTACGGGATCGAATGGTTGTAATAGTTATTTTATACGCAAGGACTTGGCTCCTCACGTTGTGCCCAGAATTGGCGCAAGAACATTCCACTGCGCGAAATTCACCGAGGGCAGGGGAGCGATGCAGGAACTCCTTTTTCTAAGGGGGAAAAAACAGGCAGAAATGATCGAATCGATGCCCGTCATCAATCTTTTGGACGGGAAGGAATGTATCCTCGGGAAACTTCCCTATCACTCACCGACATGGTTCTCCGCATGAAGCAACCCCGCGCCCTTATTTTCGGAATTTCCGGCCAAGACGGGGCTTATCTGGCGGAGTTTCTTCTGAAAAAAGGATACCATGTAACTGGAACGTCCCGGGACAGCCAGTTGCACACCTTCCCGGGACTACGGCGGTTGGGCATTCTGGGTCAGCTTGAGCTCGAGTCGGTTGCCCCCAACGACTTTCGAAGTGTTTTGCAATGCGTGCAAAAGGTAAAACCGAATGAAATCTATAATCTTTCCGGGCAGTCGTCGCCGGCCCTGTCCTTTGCACAGCCGGTGGAAACCTTTGAAAGCATCATGACTGGAACGCTGAACATCCTCGAAAGTATTCGCTGGGCGCAAGGGAAAATCCGATTTTACAATGCGGGATCAAGTGAGGTGTTCGGCACCACCTCTCAGGACGGTGCGGATGAAAACACGGCTTTCCGACCCTGCAGTCCCTATGGAGTGGCCAAAGCCGCGGCCATCTGGCAGGTGCAAAACTACCGTGAAAACTATGACTTGAAGGCCTGTACCGGCATTCTTTTCAACCATGAGTCTCCGTTGCGGCCGCCCCGCTTCGTCACACGAAAAATTATTCAAGGAGCCGTAAAAATTCACCGTGGAGAAGCATCTTCGCTGATGTTGGGGAATCTGGATATTCAGAGGGACTGGGGCTATGCGCCGGAATATGTCGAGGCAATGTGGCGGATGTTGCAATTGGAAACTCCCCGGGACTATGTCGTTGCAACCGGCCGAGCTGAAAGTCTTCGGACATTTGTCGAAAAGGCCTTTGACCAACTCCATCTCGATTATCGGAAACATGTGACCCAAGACCCCGGATTGATGCGGAAGACGGATATTTTATTCAGCCGAGGGCGACCGCAGAAAGCCAACGAACAGCTGGGATGGAAAGCGGTGACTCCGCTGGAAGAAGTCATTCGGAAAATGATTGAGGAAGAACTTCGGCAACCGGTGAAAGCGTGATCGGATTTCTCACCCATCCCCATCATCGGTATACCCAGGTTTTCGACTGGCTTTTGAGCTGGTTTCCAGAGTCCCCTCAAATTCATTACGGCGACAGCGCCGGGCTGGAGGGATTTGTGGAAAAAGCCGAGGCGGGAACATTTGATGCAGTCTGCCTATTCCAGCTGGATGCCTGCCTGCCGTATTTGGCGACCCAGACAAAAGTTATTTGCTGTCCCATGTACGATGCGAGCCGCAACCGACCTGCTGATTTCTTTCCCACAGGGGAAAATATCCTTTATGTAAACATGTGCCGGAGGCTCCATCAGTCGATCTCAGCCCAAGGTGGAAAATCCCTGTATTATCAATACGCCCCCGATCCGAAGACTCTTCCAGCCACAGACTGGGGGAAACCTCTTCGGGCCCATTTCTGGGAACGTGAACCGGGGGATATGGATCGCCATGGGGCTGAAATCATCGCCCGAAGGCTCGGGTGTCAGTCCCTAGATTTTCGGCTGTTTCGGGACAAAGACCTGAGCTTCGGTTCGGGGGAGGCGCAAAAAAAAGCAACTGAACAATGGGGATCTCATGCAGAACATTTGAAAAGGATTGCCGAATCCCAGATCTTTATCGCCCCACGGCGATTTGAAGGGATCGGCATGGCATTTTTAGAGGCCATGGCCATGGGCTGTGTTGTGGTGGCAGAGAATCAGGCGACTGCGAACGAGTACATCCTGCACGGATCCACGGGACTTCTTTACGCAGGGGACGGAGAAAAAGTGCGCCGGCCAAGTGGAATATCTCCAGCCGAATTAAAAGAAATCGGATTGCGGGCACGGGATCATATTGCGCACCTGCATCGGATCTCAAAAGGAGCGTCGCAAATCATTGCCACGAAGATTCGGGAATTTCTGTCTATACCAAAAAAGACTGCTGATCGACCTGACCCCACCCTAAGAAAGTTCTGTTGGGATACCCAGGGAAGAGGTCTCCCTATTCATGCCAACAAAAGAGATTCCACAGATTTTGTTTATAGAAACAAAAGACATGAGGTCGAAGCATCCAGACGGCGGAATCTGTTTCTCAGGATTCATGAGGGCCTCATCCGCCCCAAACGGGTCATTGCTTATTTTCTGAGGAATCTTTCGAGATGGGCCGAGCAGGGTGCTGCGAAAATAAAGTGATCCTTCATGGATCCAGATCTCAGCAACCACGCACGAAGGCCAGAAAACTCTGCAGATCCAAAGTGATGTTTCCGCTGGCGTCTGCCGCCTGATTTGCGGTTTGTTTCAGTGGCAACGAATAGAAGGCAGAATATGAATGGGAGCATCTTGCGGAAAGAAGGCGATAGCAGGGGTTCGTAAAGCCTGGGTCAAAAATCTCCACGACCTTGCAGCCCGGAGGGGCAAACACCATGTTGGTCAGGGCTGCGCCGTGCGGTGCGATGATCCATTCCGCGCCGGCAAGGGCGGCGGCGGTGGCGCGGATGCCGAGCCGACCAGAATCCAGCGGCTCGAATCCCTCTTTCCTGAGGGCCGCCACGAGGTTTGTTTCCTCCATCACCCGGCGGTCACGGGTTTCGCCTCTCACCAAATAAAAACGCTTCCCCGTTTCGGAGTCTGTCGGAACCCCAAAGGAGTCGCGAAGGAAATTCACGGCCAAGTCCGAGGGCATGCCCCAGTCCGAAGCCAAAGAGGAAAGTTCCAACGTTTCACAGGTCCAGTGCTGGTTTTCCCCAAAATCCAGCACACTTTCCCATGGGACACCAAGGTGGGTAAGAGATTCGCGGACAAACGATGGGGATTTTCGGCTGACCAACCAGTGGTCGACTTTTCCGAGCGACCCACCGGCATTTTTCCACAAGGCCAATCGGGGAAGCGACTCCAGCATCCAGTGGTAGAATGTTTCCGCGCCTGTCGAAGCGAGCAGGAAGGTTTTGCCAGGAAGGTGGCGAGGTTTGGGCAGGAAAAATCTCCTCTGAATCCAGCTAGCTTCGGGCGTATCCAAATACACCCCCCATTCTTTACTGACCTCGCAGATCACTGTCCCGGTGGCCGTCACCACCATCACCGAAGGGCCAAAAACATGGGCATCCTTGAGTGGAATGCAAGAAAATGGCCTCGGGGGAATTTGATCCTGGAGAGCGATTCGTTCGCAAATTCTTTTTCCGTATTCGCGGAGGGGAGGGAGAGGGCAGGCGACTTCCTTAAGAAGTGTATTCCCGGAAACTTGAAACTCTTTGAGATCGGAAATCAGCATGACCTTGCTGACCGGGCGGCCGGGTTGGGGGGGGAGAATCCGGCTACGGGTCAGGAGCTGTTGGAGGGTTGAACGAAAATGGGAGCTTTTCATAAGGTAAGAACCCGATTTTTAAAGTCCGGAATTTTAAAATCCTCCAAAGAAGTAGGATTTTGATCACGCTCTGCAAAAACATAAAGGGGCTTACCCCCCAAAAGGCATGCCATTTCGCTAAAGGTGCTGACCGTGCCCATGACATAGTCAGACCCGTACAGAAGGGCAAAATCCTCCGCAAGGTGGCGGGGCGTATAAACCGCCGGCAAAGGATCCAATAGTCCGGTTGGGAGGGGTTCGTCCGAGCAGACGATAAAAGTGACGGGCTTTCCACCAAACAAACGAAGAAGTTGACGCATCCATTCCAAATAAACCTCCGGTGGAAAATACCAGCGACCCCCATAAAAAGTTTTTTGATCCCCGCCAATCCGCATGTGAATTCCAACGGGGATTCTTCCGGCGGAGCGGATCTTTTCCAGAAGGGTGGCTGCCCGCGTTGCATGTTCTCCGACCGGCTTGAGAAATTCACGGATTTTGGGGAGATGTTTGTCTACCCAAGGAATACAACGGTAGTCGTACCCCCAAGGGATGAAAACACGATGAAGACTCATCCAACGGTCAAACCCTTCCCCATCCAAGCGGATACCTGGCCGATGATTGGCATCAAAATATCCAAGCCAACCTTCCTTTCCCTCAAGAACCGGGCCCCTGCGCTTAAGCCATGAGGCAAGGGGTTTGCGCAAGGCTTTCGTGATCGCGCCTGCGTCCCAACCGACATGACGTGACGGGTATGTGAAAAAAGGATTATGAACCAGACCCGCAAAGTTCTTTCGATGGGGGGCAAGGGCAAAGTCATGAACCCGGAACCCAAACTCCTCGGCGGCGGCGATAAAGTGGGACATGAGGATCAGCCGATTCCCCAGCTGCCCGGTATGGTCGAGAAGGACGACGTCTCGGCAGTGCGGGGCGGATTTCATTCAGACGGCAGTTTGTTGCGCTTCGCAAGACGCCATTTGGTGAGTGGGAAAAACCAGCGGCGTTGGGATGCGGGTTTCAGCGGCGTGGTAAAAATCCGCTCGAAAAATTTCAGGATCCGGTCACGGGAAAACTCTTCGGGGGGGCGATTGTCACGAAAAGGCGTTGCACGAAGGTATTTTTCGTAGAGTTCCGGGGTTTCATCCACGTGCATGACATAGTCCACCAGTTCCCTCTCAGAGGCAAAATCGTGGGCGTTGATGAAGCAATCCGGGTTAAAGTAGCGGGAAGCCTGATGGTCGCCCCAGAAGATGGGGATCGCGTGGACGGCGAGAGGGTCATACATCTTTTCGGTCGTCCATCCGAGGCGCTCCTTGTTTTCAAAGGAAATGATAAAGCGGTAGGGGCGATAAAACTCGAACTTGGCCTCATGACCCGGAATTCCTGCGAAGCCGCAATTATTGACGGCACGACCGGCAGAATCGACTTTGCGGCGTTGGTTCAGGGCCTCGAAAAACCGGATCCGGCGGGCCACGGTTTGGTCGGCGTAGCTTGAGAGCAGGGCACAAAAGCGGGTCTTGGAGCGGGAGACGGAATCCCAGTCTGTTTCATGACGGAGGAGGGGAGCGGGGGAGCGGTCGAAGGCAAAAATCGGGACATGCAGTTGACGAGGGTCCGGCGACCAGACCGGGAGGATGGCATAATCGCATTGCTTCCAGTTCGGAAGATAAGTTTCGTGATGGGTATAGATTTTGACGCAGTTGTAGAGCCGATGCCGTTGACCCGTTAGACCATACACGAGAAAATCCGGCCTTTCGTCCCGGCGGACGGTGTACTTTTCCTCAAGAATCGGAAGATAAAAATTTTCAAACTGCGGGGGGCAGTCGGAAAAGTTCAAGCTGATTTCAGGCTTCCGGGTCATACGATTGGCGGGTTGTTTCCTCCATGCCGGTTATAAAGGAGACTTTGCGGAGAATGCATTCCTAGCTATTGCCCTAAAAAAGACGGGAAAACGAGGGCATCTTTTTGCATGCTCATTCCCAATCAGGATGGGAGCTGCGAAGGCCCATTTTCTGGTTGTGCGCGAGTGGAAATTCAAAGGGAGGCGAGGCCCCGCTCTTTTCGGATGCGGTGCATGGCGGTCAACAGGTCGGCGGTCGGCCGACCGTAGGAAAGCCATTCCGCCATTTTCTGCTGGCAAATTTGCATGGCATGAAACTCTTCGGGCGCTTTTTCCATGCGGTCGAGAGTCAGGAGCACTTCGGGCCAGGTTTTTGGGTTCAAGCCTGGGAAAACCAGCGATGAGTTGTTGGGCATGACCCTCGG
>Ga0114963_10000951_pt1 | contig 19830 bp, 19 predicted proteins | sample C_131016_EF_Meta_FD_87019 | JGI IMG/M metagenome (GOLD analysis project Ga0114963, IMG submission 87019) | Freshwater microbial communities from Lake Croche, Canada to study carbon cycling - C_131016_EF_MetaG | ecosystem: Environmental > Aquatic > Freshwater > Lake | place: Lake Croche, Canada...
CATACAGATCAATGATGGATTGAACGTATCAGGTACTCTAAGTGCTGATACTATAAACAATAATACGTTAAACACTAACATAATTAATTCCACAGATTCCACTGCTGTACAAGTTAACGATGGATTGAATGTATCAGGCACGTTGAGTGCTGATGTGTTGGATGTTAATGAAATATCATCAGGAGATTCCACAGCGATACAGATCAACGATGGATTGAATGTATCAGGCACGTTGAATGCAAAAACTCTAGTAACCACTAATATCAGTTCAGAAGATTCTACAGCGATTCAAATTAATGGTGGTATTAATGTAACTGGTTCTGTGCGATTAGGAGGACTACAATATCCTACCACAACAGGAGATTTAGGTCAAGTATTGAGCAGCGATGGTGCAGGTTCTGTAACTTGGGCCACATTAACTGGCGGTGGTGCTTCCAATGCAGCAGCGGATTCAGTTACATACACAGGATTCGGCAGTAATAATATTGTTATATCAGATCCCAACATATCTGTAGATCTATCAGGTTTTGTACAATATGGTGCAGTGGATAATTCACAAGCAATTGGAACTTCACGTGGAACATTTGATTCGTTCAGCGCTGCTGATTATGATAGTGCTTTCTATTTTGCAGCCACTTTAAACAATACACTTGGAGAATATGGCACAGCTTCTATATCAGCAGTCACTGATGGTTCTGATGCCTTTGTATCTGCTGGAGGTATGGTTTCTACAGGCACAGGTGGTCAATTGACTTATTCTGCAGGATTAGCTGGTGACACTGTGACTGTTTATGGTACGGGAGCAAGTCCAAATAACACTGCCAGCTATCTAAGAATAGCATTAGGAGATACCACTACCACATCTGTGACCACATCACAAGCTATGGCAATAAAAAATCAGATCACTGTTGCTGCCAGCACTGTGAACAATAACGTAGCTGTGGGAGACACTGTGGGTATTACTACTGTTCCAAAGATTGCAGACCAATTCGCAGGTTACAGTGACAACAGCACTATTACCTATGACAGTGCATTCTATTTTGCAGTAACCAAAAACGAGAACAGTGGAGAATTAGGTACTGCCATGGTATCATTGGTACACGATGGATCAGATGCTTATGTTGCAACACACGGTGTAACCAAAACTGGTACAGAAGGTTCTCAAGTGCAATTCTCTGCATCATTGGCTGATTTAAACAACGATTCTACCTATGAAACTGTGAGATTATATGCTACTGGAGGATCTGATCTAAACTCATTGAAATATTACAGAATAAATTTAGGCAGTGGCACAACAGATTCTGCATTAAGTCAAGCATCGAGTGTACTGGCTGCTGAAGAATACAATAACACTGTGGTAGATGCTAATACACAAGTAGGAGAGATGACCAATGTAGGATTAAATGAAAAAGTTGTAGATACTTTCTCTACTTCTTCTTTAAATAGTGGATTTTATTTTGCTGTTACTCGAGATGAAGTAAATGGTGAAATAGGTACTGCTGAAATTTCTTTATTACACAATGGTACCAATGCGTATGTATCATCAGGTAACGTGGCTCAATCAGGTTCAACCAATCATCAAATGACCTTTGGTGCTGATATTGTTAACAGCAAAGTTAGGTTAGCTGGTACTGGATCTACTAATCTTAACTCAATAAAATATTATAGATTAGGATTGGGTTCTAGCACATCAGCTGGATCTTCTGGCAATACTGCTACTTTGGTTTCTACAGGATTAGGATCAAACACCACAGTATTAGATAGTTGGAGTAAAACATCATATCGAGCAGCAAGATATTATATCAGTTGTACATCTGCTAATGGAGAAGTGAATAATATTGAAGCTCGAGTATTCCATAATGGTACCACAGCCTATGTTAACACATTTAATGATATATATTCAGGCAATAATCCTTTAATACAATTAACTGCTGATATCAGTGGCAGCAATGTGAGATTATTGGCTTCTTGTAATTTTAATACCACTGTGAGAAGTTATAGAATAAGATTGAGTGATTCAGAATCTAGTTCATCGGGCACATATAATAATGTGATTGGATCAACGTCTATATCTTCAACCACAGGTGAAACATTCGATACATTTTCTGCAGTATCTTACAATGGTGCACATTACATAGTTTCAGTATATAATTCTCTATTATCTACAGCATCTGTGTATGATGTATTTGTTGTAACTGATGGTGTAGATGCTTATGTGTCTTCCAACTATGCCTCTTCAGATGATAATGCTCATCTAAACTTTACTGCTTCGTATTCAGGTGGTACTGTAACTGTAAAAGCAGCCACATATAATGGTACCAGCTACACAGTTAATGCTTATAGAACACATTTATTAAGATCAGCAGGTGGATATCGAGTGTTAGATAGCTGGAGTAAATCCACATATAGAAGCGCCAAATATTATATTTCTGCCAGCGCCACAGATACCGGTGAGAAAAATAACTTTGAATTATTAGTTACTCATGATAATACTACTCCTTATATAACTATCTACAATCCTTTATACACAGGCAGCAGTGCTCTAATGGATTTTGATGTAGAAATACAAGCCAGCACTTTCCGATTATTAGCAAAAAACCCTCGAGAGAAAAACTTTACTGTGAGAATGTATCGAGTATTATTGCAAGATTCAGAATCCTCATCTTCAACCACTTATAACAAAGTAGTGGCTGCAACATCGGTAGGATCATCGGCTCAGGCTATTGATACATTTACAGATTCTACTGTGAGTGGAGCTCATTATATTGTTACATCTTATAATTCTGGAGAAGTACAGTCTTCTGTATCAGAAGTATTTGTGGTTACAGATGGCACTGATGCTTATGTTAGCAGCTCGTTCTTATCTACCAAAAACACACCACAATTAACGTTTACAGCAGGATACAGTAGTGGTACAGTGACTCTTTATGCTACCAGTACGGCAGGTAGCAGCACCACAGTGAGTGCTTATAGAACCAACCTATTGAGACAAACTAACTCAGGATTGAATACTATAGATAGCTGGAGTAAAGCATCATTCCGTGGAGCAAAATATATGATTTCTGCGAAAGATACTGACACTGGAGAAGTTACTAACACAGAAGCTCTATTAGTACATGATGGTTCTGTGGCATACGTGATGCCTTATAATCAAAACTCTACAAATACAAACCAAACTCCGTTAATAACTCTATCAGCAGATATCAGTGGAGGCAATGTGAGATTATTGGCTAATGCTCCTACAGCAATCAATTATGATGTAAGAATGTATAGAATAAGATTGAGTGATTCAGAATCTGCCAACACAGGAACATATACTAAAATATTAAATGCTGTGACTGTTACTTCTGATTCTACCACTATTGATACATTCAGTTCTGCCAGCTATATTGCTGCCCACTATGTAGTGGTGGCCTACAGCAGCAATGAAGGCACAGCTTCTATCTATGATGTTTCTGTAGCCACAGAAGGTGTAACTGCTGCACTTTGTAACAGTTATGCTTCTTCTAAATCTGGTCCACAATTAACTTTTGCTGTGGATCATACCAACGGTGTTGTGACGCTGAGTGCTTCTAGCAACAGTGGAGGTAACACCATAGTTAATGCTTATAGAACACAATTGCCTATGCCTACAGCAGCAGATCCATTTAAAACTATAGACTCATGGAGCAAAACTACCTATCGTGGTGCAAAATATTTCATCACAGTATCAGGCACAAACATAGGTCAATATGATGCTCAGGAAGTGGCTGTGATACACAACGGTACTGACGCTTTCAATACTGTGTACAACCTTGTTCAAACAGGCAGCTCATATCCAAATGGCCTAGTAAGTATATCATCAGCTGTCAGTGGCAGTAACGTGATATTAAAAGCAGTGTCTAATGGAGAATCTGCACTTAAAGTGACCATGGTAAGACATAGAACCATAGTGTAATTTTACCAAAAATACAGTTTAAGATTGACACATTTCCATTTTCGTGTTATAAATATAGCTGACACAAGAAAAACACAAACACACACACAGAAAGGAGTTTTTATTATGTCAAACATTAAATCAAAAAGCGGCTACGAAATACGTGCCGATCTATTAGGACTTGCGAAACAAATCGCTGAGTTCAACTACACAATCAAACAAGCCGAGTACGAGTACAGCCTAAAGAAAGATGGTGACCAAGTGGTTGCTGAATTCAAGGCTCCGGTGGTTACTGCGGAAGATATCATTGATACAGCAAAAAAATTCAATGACTTCGTGACCAATGGTCAAAACTACACAGAGCAGGCTCAAGTGTTGGTTGAGAACGTGAAGAAGTTCAATGATAAAGTTCAGGAAAGTTTCAAACCTGAAACCATTCAGAAGAATGTGAAAGAATTTCAAGACAATGTTCAGAAATTCTATTCAGTTTTCACAAACGGTGTAGCTAAAAACTAAATATCCGTAAAAAACGAGACACTGAGCTCGGCAACGGGCTCAGTTCTTAAAAAGAGGTAAGAATAATGTTCCCATACAATGTATGCGAAAATCTTTGGTTAAGTGAAAGAGACAAAAAAGAAACAAAAGTTAAAACAAAAAAAAGATCCGTTAGATATGTGGATTTTAAGTCAGTTGGGTTCGGTATAGGAGAACAACACGACATCCTAACCAGACAACACGAGATCCTGCCAAGAAGATTAGATTTGGTTACTCAGTTGAGAAGAAAAAAAGATTTTTTTTCAGCTGGTACATTGGCATTAACATACTACATAATAATCATGTTAATGACGATGTTTTTGGTTGTTAGTCTTTACTGGATGACCAATTAAACTTATCTTTTAGATAAGTATATCATGTTTAACTTATTAGACTTTCTTCCAAGTCCTAAAGTGGCACAACCATCGTACCCACGTGGTTTTAATAGTGAAGCACACCCCAACGCAGGCAATTTCCAAGAATACAATTACGAATTAGAGTGGATGGAATGCCACTGGAATCATGTATATCAATGTATAGATATGGTCACTGCCTATTGGTATCCATGGATTGATCGCAAAGCTATTCACAATCTTTATCCCGATCTATACAATTAAATCCAATATAGTCTGTAATTTTCCTTTGATGCTTTTATTATTGAGAGTGTTTCTCAATCCTGCATGAAGATTCTTTGGCCAGCATTCAAATGCACACCAAGCATATGAGCTGTGTTCTTCGTTTAATCGTGGAAGGAATTCTTCTGCCACACAGATTACGTATGTATTAAAAAAAAACTTTTGATCATTGCTGGTGAATAATTCTAACGGTATTACTTTTTTAAAGGCAGCAGTCAAACCAATTTCTTCTTGAATTTCTCTTTTTAGTCCTTCGAATGCACTCTCTGTGTATTTGTTTCGTCCGCCCACTAATCCCCACATACCGCGAGTTTTTTCATCATTGCGTTGCAGAAATAGGAATCTTTTAGTGTTTACTGCGTAAAATAACGCACCAGAACATATGATATTATCTTGCATGATTCAATTATAGCACAAGTGTCCACTTGCCTGCAATATAGATACCTTCATAACTCTTAACCCAGTTTGTGCCATTGTATTTGTATTGAATGCCTGTGTTAAGATTGGTAACATATTCCACTGTGGAGTCAAATGCAGATGCGTCCCATACCACACTCCATGAGTTGGTAGTACTATTATATTGTACAATATCGTTGGCCTGAGCATTTAATCCACCTTGCCAATATTGTGTACTATCTCCAATATCTGCTGTAATAAGATATCTTGTACCGTTAGCAGGAGCAACACTAGCATCAAATGTTAGTGGATTTATAATTTTATTCACAGACGGTATTGTATTTGCAGGTATTGTATCACTATCGATATTTAATAGAAGAATAGTCTCATCTAGAGGAGATACTGATATCGTGCCCACTACCTCATTGCCATTTTCTTGTTCTAATTTGACTTGACTTAATCCATTAGTAATTCTTCCATATTGATTTAATAATATGTTCCAGTTTATCGGAGGACCAAATTGTTCAAAAGGATCTAGCGTGGTTTCTGCTCGAGCACCTGTGTAAAATCCATCTCCGCCCGAACCAATGTTGGTACCTGTACTGCCTAATATTCTCAACTGATTGCCTGTTAATAATAGAGCATAGTTGTTAGGAGTTATGTAAGATTTTGATATTAGAGTACCATCTATTAATCCTTCTGAAATACCACCATTATCATCATACACACTCATAATAATTTTTTGTATTACTCCTAATTTAGAAACTTTAACTGGTGGTGACAACCATATAGGCATGCTGAAGCTGATCGACGCCACGTCTATTTCTGTGTCAGCACCCACTGGAATGGTTCTTGAACTGTATGTTATGTCTTTCAACTCGATATAACTCAAGCTGGTCCAATCGATATAGTTGTCACTCTTTTGAATTTCAAAATCTGGATTAAAAAGATACAGAATTTGTTCTAATATCTGTAATTTCATATCTGTATTTGTGGTATAGATATCTGCTTTAACATTTAATCTAAATGGACTCGGCATCACTTTTTCTATGGTATATCCTGCTCCTAGAGTGTTGTCATATTCTCCAGTTGCTTCATTATAATTTCTTTCTTTGAGATGTTGTTTTTCTATATGATAAGGATTTTGCATTCTTTCTCTGTCATAATCTAACGATGTAATATATGCAGCAATTTTTGGTGCTGACTGTAGAGCATTTTCGCTGTTATTTCTAATAATGTTAGCCACTTGACGAGTCATATCTCCATAGGTTACTGGCACTTGTCTTAATTGTACTACACCATCTTTGCCTTTGCCTAATTCAATAGAAAAATTACTCAGTACTCTAATGAACTGAGTTAAAAATTTTCTTATTTGACCGTCGTAAAAATGCAACATTAGTTGTCAGCCTTGGGTTTAAGAGCATTGGACAATGTCTGTCTTTGCTCCACAGTTAATCCATTGATTGTGGTTGTACTGCTGTTATTAACAAAGCCAGTTTTAAATGTATTTCTGGTATTGTTATTAGTTGTGGTCAATCTTACCGAATCTTCTACCTTGATCCATCGTATACCATCGAATCGGAATAATCTATTAGGTAAGAAATCTAATCTTAAGAAATAATCACCTTTGTTAACATTTGATGTTGGGAAACTGGTTCCTGCACCTGCAACATATCCATTAGGTGGTATGCCATCACCGTTGTAGTAGAATCCATAGTGGCTGCTAGCCGGTGTGTCTATCACAGCATTGATAGGTTGGTCTGATGATATTGTTTCTTCCGAATTTGCACCTTCTAATCGTATATTTCCTCGCTCATCTATAGGTGTAACATAAAATTGTTTGTAATTAAATCCTGATTTGGGAGCATCTGCTTCGGCTTGAGCGATAATAGCATCGTTGATTTCTTTCTCTTTGTTATAGGTACTCATGTAACTTGCAAGAGAACCCGCAGTGGTGGCATCTCCTATTATATCTCGGAATTCTTGACTGTCCACTATGGTTTTTAATTTTAATCTTAATAGGTGTGGCCAATATGTGGGTGAAAATCCTTCAGCTGATCTATTCACATCTTCAATAACATAAAATCTTTTTAGAGCAATAGGTATACTAGCATCTAGGCTGTAATCGTCTTTTAAATTGGGAAATTCTACCACATCTCCTGACATGGGTTTTCTACCCAATCTTTCCACCACATCATTTAAATGCACTGTTAGAAATAGTGTGTCGTTTTGTAAAAACATACCAAATTGGCTAAGATTAAAATCCGTATCTTGCACGTTGTAGATACCTCTAATAACATATACGTCTGCATCGTATTTTCTGTCTCTATTTTCTAAGAAAAGCAGATCTTGTATGGTTCTTTCTCCCAGTGTGCTTTCAGCAGGCAATGTGGGACTAGCAGGACCGTCTTTGTTTGTAGCACCCTGATCGTATGTGCCTATGTATTTGTGCAAAAAGATGTCCACTCCGCCCACCTGGAACATCTCATTTATGTTGCGATCAAAGAACCTATAATCGTTGCCCTTTTCCGGCTTGTATATTGATAAACGTGGCATACTAACCATATTTATAGAAAAGACAGCAGCCATAAATATCCATATGTCAGAGTTACAAACAGCACAGCAAGAAGTATTTGAATACGTTAAAACTAACCTAGGCGATGGTATGATTGAGGTGGAATTAGACCCAAAACACTACCAAGTTGCACTGGAAAGAGCTATAAACCGTTTTAGACAAAGATCTAACAATGCTGTAGAAGAGAGCTATTCTTTCTTGGACCTTAAAGAAAATCAAAACAAATACATTCTACCTAAAGAAGTTATTAATGTTAGAGAAATAGCACGATCCACAGTGGGCTCGCGAGGAGATGGTCAAGGAGGAACTCTTTTTGAACCATTTAATCTAGCCTACACTAATACCTATCTTATGCGAGCAGGTGCAGCAGGTGGATTGGCGACTTATTATGCTTTTGCATCTTATCAAGAATTAGTAGGAAAAATGTTTGGTTCTTTTATACAATTTCATTATGACCATGCCACACAAACTTTGACTATAACACAGCGTCCAAGAATTGACACTGAAAGAGTTTTATTACACACAGACAATTACAGACCTGATATTATTTTATTAAATGACATTTATGTGAAACCGTGGGTTAGAGATTATACTCTTGCAGTTTGTAAAGTTATGTTAGGCGAAGCAAGAAGTAAATTTGGAAATATTGCAGGACCACAAGGTGGAACCACTCTAAATGGTGAAACACTAAAACAAGAAGGCATGGCCATGATGGAAAAATTAGATCAAGAAATTATTCTTAATATGGACGGTGGTGAGGCAACTAGTTTTATTATCGGTTAATTCTTTTTATTATCTTTTAATTCTTTAACACTTCAGATTAAATATATCTGATTATGGCTAACACAGGCATTAAAAAAATTCACGATCTAACACTCGACGAGCTAGAAGATCTAGTTACCGCATTGGAAAATATGAGTAGAGTTGCTGATAAACCTGCAATGCAAGAACAAATATTAAACACTGTTAAAAAAACTCAGCAAGAGATTGCAAAAAGATTAAAAAACCTGTAATATACTTACATGCTGATAGGATTAGTAGGATTAATTGGGTCTGGCAAAGACACAGTGGCAGAGTTTTTGGTTAAAGAACACAAATTTCAAAGAGACAGTTTTGCAAAATCATTAAAAGATGCTGTCAGTGCAATATTTGGTTGGGATAGAGAATTATTAGAAGGAGCCACACAAGAGAGCAGAATGTGGAGAGAAAGAATTGATCCTTACTGGAGCAATAAACTCAATAGAGCAGTGACTCCACGATATGTGCTACAATATTGGGGCACAGAAATCATGCGAGGACATTTCCATGACAGCATTTGGATAGATTCTTTTACAGCTCGTTACAAAGGTGGAAAAATAGTGCTCAGCGACACAAGATTTATTAATGAAATAGAAACCATTAGAGCATTAAAAGGCCGAGTCGTGCTCGTTAGACGAGGACCTATACCCACACAACAAGAGATGCAAGAGAGAGCTGTGCATCAGAGCGAGTGGGATTGGATAGGACAACGATTTGATTATGAGATAGATAATTCAGGCAACTTAGAAGATTTAAAAATAAAAGTGGATGATATGATTAGGCATCTACTTCAAGATCCCCAATAGACCAGCCCAACTCTTGCGTGCTTTTTAAACGCTGACAATTAGAACAGATAGTTTTTAAATTATAAATTGATGTATTGTTCCTATTGCCATCCACATGAAACACATCCATTTGTTGCTCATTAACAGCCTTAAATCCACACAACTCACAGCGTGTTTTTTTACGATACCCAGATTGGAACCAACGAGCAGGACCGTTGGTTTTTAAATTCTTACGTTTACGTATACAGGTATCGCATTGACTACGCCAATAGATTTTATTGCCTTTTTTATAGCCATATGCTCTGGGCTTGGATTTACAGGTATTGCATAGGGGTCGTTTCATATGTGTATTTACGTGCCCTATATAGGCACCAAAATTGTCAATATAACGCCGCAAAAACCGTGCAGAACAATAAATACATCAGTTATACTTGCAAGGAGAACTAAAAATGGCATTAACATCACCAGGCGTAGAAGTTACAGTAATAAACGAGAGTTTCTATGTACCATCAGATGCGGGAACAACACCACTAATAATTGTTGCTTCAGCAAAAGACAAATTAAACGGCTCAGGATCGGCTGTAGCAGCAGGCACTAAATCTGCTAACGCAAATTCAGTATATTTGATCTCTTCTCAAAGAGAATTAACAGAGACTTTTGGAGATCCAAAATTCTATACAGATTCAGCAAACAATTCATTGAATGGTTATGAGCTAAACGAATATGGCTTGCAAGCAGCTTATTCATTCTTAGGTATTGCTAACAGAGCTTTTATATTAAGAGCAAACATCAATCTTTCACAATTAATTGGCAGTGCAACTGCTCCGTCAGCTGCTCCAACCAATGGCAGCTATTGGTTTGATTTATCATCAACTGTGCCAGGACTATTTGAATGGTCATCAACTGATCAAGCATTCACTACTATTGATCCAATCTATATCACATCAACAAGTGATCTAGTTGGTTCAGTATCTACAGGTACACCAAAAACAGCAATTGGTTCACAGGGTGATTATGCAATCAATACAACAAACAATGCAAATAAGATTTATTATAAGAATAGTTCTAATGCTTGGGTACAAGTAGGAACTTCTACTTGGTCAGGCGGAACTAAACTATTCCAAACGTCTGCACACTCTAGCAGACCAGAATGGAAAACAGCAGAAAATAATGCTCCAACTGGTTCTGTGTGGTTTAAGACAACCACTCCAAATGCAGGAGCTGATATTATTGTTAAAAAATATAATTCTAGCACAGCTACTTGGTCTGTGGTAAATGCACCTCTATATGCAACCAACCATGCTGCGATCTATGCAATAGATCCTTCAAATGGTGGAACTGGTATATCAGCAGGAACACTTTACACACAATACAACGCAGCAGAGCAATCAACTCTGGGTGCTTTTGACACTACTCCTAAATTGGCTGACTTTACAGTTTTCAAATACGAAGGTGGTGTTACATCAATCACTTCTAAAAACACAACTCCAAGTTTCACTAATGGACATGCAATTAAAATTCAAGAATCATTAAAAGGTCAATCTGCTCTAGACACAGCAAAAACTGTAACTCTAGGCGGAACTGGTGCTGATGATTTTGTTGCAGCAATTAGTGCAGCAGGATTTACAAATATTTCTGCAACTAAACTTTCAACTGGTGCTATTAAAATTACTCATGCACTGGGTGGAGAATTTAGAATGTGGAACGTTTCTGCAGGCACAGCTCTAGCTAATGCAGGTTTTGGAACATCCAACGCACATGATTACGGTTCTTACACAGCAAACTCTGCAACCAAAGTGGACAATTTATATGTTGCTCCAGCAGGTTACACAGAAGATTCTACACAACCAGCAGTGGTTGTTGCTACAAACTGGAAACGTTTGAGCTACACAGCTTCAACATCAGAGCCCAGCAACGAACCAAGCAATGGAACTTTATGGTACAACACCAATTTAGAAGCTGATATCATGGTTCACAACGGAACTGCATGGAAGGGTTATGTACAAGTTTATGCTACAACTGATCCAAATGGACCTCAGTTCTCATCAACTAAACCTACCACACAATCAGATGGTACTGCGTTAGTTGCGAATGATTTATGGATTGATACTTCAGATTTAGAAAACTATCCAAAAATTTACAGATACGACACAACATTGACAGATGGTGCTAATTTCGTATTAATTGATAACACAGATCAAACCACAGAAACTGGTATAGTTTTTGCTGATGCTAGATGGCAAACTGACACTGACAAGGATGATTCATTATCATCTGGTGGTGCAGGCACAGCAAGTTCAATTAAAAATCTTTTAAGTGATGATTTTGTGGATCCAGATTGTCCAAATCCAACGCTATATCCAAAATCAATCTTGTTATTCAACACAAGAAGATCAGGATACAATGTTAAAGAATACAGAAACAGCTACGTAACTACAACTACATATCCAGGTTCTGGATCATCAGGCAAAGGTAACATTAGATACGGTAACGAATCAGTATCTACTTACTTCCCAGACAGATGGGTAACTAAAAATGCCAATAATGACAACGGTTCGGGCACTTTTGGAAGAAAAGCTGTGAGAAAAGTAATTGTTCAACAATTAAAATCAGAAATTGATACTAACCAAGCAATCAGAGAAGATCAAAGAGGATTCAACATTATAGCATGTCCAGGATATCCTGAAGCAATTGCTAACCTAGTTAATCTTAACACTGACAGAAACAATACATCTTTTGTTGTGGGAGATTCTCCAATAAGATTAGCAGGTAATTCAACAGCTATCACTAACTGGGCGAATAACTCAGCAGGTGCATCTGATAACGGAGACGAGGGTCTTGTTACGTCAAGTGATTACCTTGGTGTGTTTTATCCAGCAGGAAGAACCACAGACAACACCGGTAACACAATCGTTGTTCCACCAAGTCATATGATGCTGAGAGTATTAGCTAACAATGACAACGTGGCATTCCCATGGTTTGCTCCAGCTGGTACAAGAAGAGGTATCGTTGACAATGCAACTTCAGTAGGATACATTGACAGTGCTACCGGCGAGTTTGAACAGATTGCTTTGACTGAATCTATCAGAGACAGCATGCACTCTGCTAAAGTAAATCCAATTACTTTCTTTTCAGGCACAGGAATATTAAACTTTGGTAACTTAACTAAAACTTCTGAAAGTTCAGCACTAGATAGAATTAACGTTTCAAGATTAACTGTTTATCTAAGAACACAATTAGACAAAATAGCTAAACCGTTTATATTTGAACCAAATGATTCTTTAACAAGAAATGAAATCAAAGCAGCTATCGAATCATTCTTGTTAGAACTAGTAGGTCAAAGAGCATTATATGACTTCTTAGTGGTGTGCGATGAAACAAACAACACTGCCACAAGGATTGACAGAAATGAACTGTATGTTGACATAGCAATTGAGCCTGTGAAATCAGTTGAGTTTATCTACATACCTTTAAGAATTAAAAACACAGGAGAAATAGCTAACTTGGGAGTTTAATACCCGGTAAATAAAAAGGAACAAAAATATGGCAATCTCAACATTAAGTAAATTTACAGTACCATTAGCAAACGATCAGAGTTCAGCATCACAAGGTTTATTGATGCCAAAACTTCAGTATCGTTTTAGAGTAGTTCTTGAAAACTTCGGTGTATCAACTCCAAGATCAGAATTAACCAAACAAGTTATTGATGTTACCCGACCTAATTTAACTTTTGATGATGTAACACTAGATGTTTACAACTCAAGAATTTATATGGCTGGAAAACACACGTGGGAAGCTATCACATTAAATTTAAGAGACGATGTTAATAACTCAGTTTCTAAATTGGTTGGCGAACAAGTTCAGAAACAATTTGATTTCTTTGAACAAGCATCAGCTGCTTCGGGAATTGATTACAAATTCACTACTAGAATTGAAATGCTAGATGGTGGTAATGGCGCATCTACACCAGGCATATTAGAAACTTGGGAACTTTATGGCTCTTACGTACAATCAGTAAACTACAACACACTAGCTTATGCTACATCTGATCCAGTTACAATCACTTTATCAATCAGATACGACAACGCAGTACAAACTCCACAAGGCACAGGAATTGGCACAGCATTGACAAGAACTATCGGTTCATTAGCAACAGGCGGCGGTATATAATTTTACATTTCGTTTATAGCAAAAGAGGCGCCTTTAACGGCGCTTTTTTTGTGACTATAAATATAGAGTATGCCAAGTATTAATAATTTCTTATCAGGTTTTAGTAACGGTCTTCCAGGCATGAAAGATTATCAACATGCTAGTCGTTTATATCTTGATGATAATTTTAAATTAGCACCAAAAAATAAATTTCTTTTCCATGTAGTATTTGATATTGATAATACTGTTATATCAAGACCATTTACAGATGGCGAAAAATTAGAACTTAACATGTTGGTTAAAACCTGCCAACTACCAAAATACAATTTAAATTACGAAGAAAAATTACAGTATAATAAAAAAACATTTGTAGCTACTAGAATACAATATCAACCAATTAATATATCATTTCACGATGATCAAGCAGATACTGTGAATGCTTTCTGGAAATCCTATTATGAATACAATATAGCAGATTCTGTCACTCTAGGAGGGGCTAATGGTAGTGTTAAAACTCTCAGTAAAGATACCATGTACGAGTCTGGCGAAGGAATTCCTAGACAATTTGGTATGGATAATGCTAAAGGAAGAAAAAAACCATTATTAAGAAGCATACAGATATTTGTACTGCATAGAAAAAAATTTACAGCATTTACTCTAGTTAATCCTGTGATAACATCTTTCAGTCATGATGATCTTGATCAAGCCGATGGTGGTGGAATTATGAGCAATACTATGCAAGTAATGTATGAGACTGTGGTATATAGTGTAGGCAATATATCAAAAGTCGAACCAAGTGGATTTGCAACATTACATTATGATACCGAACCATCTCCTCTTAGTGTATTAGGACGAGGAACAAATTCAATATTTGGTCCTGGAGGAATTGTTGATGGTGTAGGTTCTGTGATAGAGAATTATAAAACAGGCAATTATTTAGGAGCAGTACTTGGAGCAATTAATACATATAACAATGCAAAGAAAATTAAAGCTAAAGATGTTAAAGAAGAATTAAAAGGTATTTCAAAAACAGGAGTACAAGAAATAGGTAAGAATAGTGGCACAATAACTAATCCTGTAGGCAATTTTTCTGTTGGTAGTGCTGCTGTAGTAGCTGCTGGATTAACCATAGCAGGATCTAAAGGAATGATAGATAATAAAAATAAAAAAAATACGGTTATTAATAATCCTGTAATTGATACACAAAATTATTTAAGTCCAACTGAAGCATTTAATTTATTACAAACAAATTTAACTGCAAGAGATCGAGTTGCTGCAGGTATATATTATCAACAAAGTGGTTCTAGAAGAGGATTATCAATTGCTCAAAGTGATATAGAATATGCTTCGTCATCTATTGATGTTAAAAATATTTACAGAAATCGAGCTCTATCAGACATAACTAAATTAGTTAACGAAGGATATATTAAAATTAATAGAACCACAAACGAAGTATCTATTATAGCAGAGAAAGCAGTATTATAATGTCTGAGTTTTATACTAACTTGCCACAAAAAGAAAAAGATCGTTTACAAAAAACTATCGATGCTTTGACAAACACTCAATACGTAGAACCATTTCAATTCAATGCTAACGATTATGATGCTACTGTAGCATTTTTTGTTAAAAGAGGTTTTGATCGACAACCAGCAGAAGAGACTGCTTATATAATATTACAACAAGCAAAAATTGATTCAGTTCCTGTAATGGAAATTTTAGATACATTAGGTAAAGCTGATCCTGTACAAATGAGTGAATTAATAACAATTATTCTTAACACTAATAGATTTAAATCTAGTAGATTGGGTGTAAGAAAAAACAGAGATAGCAAAGACGTAGTTTCAAGAAACATATTAGCCTAATGAAATTTGCAAGAGGAAAATTCGTAATGAAGAATCCTGCCAAGTACGTAGGAACAAAATCTCCAACCTACAGAAGTGGTTGGGAACATTCGTTCATGCGATTATGCGATGAACATCCAAACGTTTATCAGTGGGCAAGCGAATCTATAAAGATACCCTATCGTCATCCTCTTACTGGAAAGTACACAATTTATGTGCCGGATTTTTTTATAGTATATTTGGATAAAGACGGTGGTAAACATGCAGAATTAATAGAAGTAAAGCCTATGAATCAAATTACCATGGCACGTGCTGGTAAAAGTTCTGGAAGACAAACTCAGGTAATTATCAATAGAGCCAAGTGGGAAGCTGCTTCAGCGTATGCTCGACAGAATCGTATCACTTTTCGAGTATTGAGTGAAGAACAATTATTCCACCAGGGCAATCGTAAGTAAATATCAAAGATGACACGCAAATTAGAAGAGATACTCAATTTACCAAATGTTAAAGAAGCATTCTCAAAAGTGGATGCCAAAGAAAAATCTCGAGAAGAAAAAGATAAACCTTCTATACCTAAAAATGTAGATCCTCAAACAGCCAAAGCACTAGAAAAAACCTATCAAGAATTTGATAAGATTGCAGCAGCTCTACCACAAGTTAAAGGATTAGGTGAACTCAGTGATTTAGAATTAGACAAATTGGCCATGGAAGCTGAAGAGAGCTATAAAAATCTAATGGATCTAGGTATGAACGTGGACAGCAGATATTCAGGACGTATTTTTGAGGTTGCTAGCTCTATGTTACGCAATGCTATAGACGCAAAATCGCAAAAAATTGATAAAAAACTACAGATGGTGGAGCTACAACTTAAAAAGTTAAAAATAGATAAAAGCGGCTCAGACGACACTAGCGAACCGGTTGAAAGCGAAGGCATGATCATTAGCGACCGTAATGAGTTAATGAAGAAACTGCTCAAGAAAGACTAAATACTGCATTATGACAGACTTTAAACACTATCTAGCAGAATCAATTAAAGAATACAACTACAAAATTAAAGTAGCTGGTGATTTATGCGAAGATTTTGACTCTAAATTAGAAGCAGCTCTAAGAAAATACGAAGTTAAAACTTTGTCAAAAGGCAAAAAAACTCCTATACAGGAAATGCCATTAGATTTTCCACATTTAAAAAATCAAGCAGTGACTATATTTGAATTAACCACAATGTATCCGGCATCGGTATTTGAAATGAGAGCATTGGTTGCTGACAGCATGAGATTGCACCCTAATCAAATCGTTGTAAGAAAACCTGGTGAGCCCACAGAAGAGTATCAAGAAGAAATGAAAGCCAAAGCTGAAAAAAAATCAGAATTTAAATCTATGTTACAAGATGTAGAATACAAAGATGCTCCTAAAGTGAAAGCTGATGAAGTGTATGGAGATCGAGCTAATCAAAGTTTATTAAAAGAATTATTAAAAGATAGAAAACAAAAAATAGAATTTGCTGCTAAAATTAAAGCGGAGCAGGAAATACAAAAGAATGAAGGTGACAAAAAAAATTCTGGATCACCAATCAAACCAGCACACAAAGGTCCAGTAAAAGGCAACCCAAACCCAGCAGGAAAATAATTTTATGGAAATGATCGATATATTAACACGACTTAAACAGATTCAAGAGAGCAATCCTAGCGTGGATGTTAAAGATGCAATTGCCAGTGTTGCGAAAACCAATGGTGCTGTTGACGAAAAAGCAAAAAATCCATATGCAATTGGAATGGCTGCTGCAATGAAATCTACAGGAGACACTCCTCCTCTTAAAAAATCTACAATCACTAAAGCTCATAACATTGCCAAAGGCATTGAAAAGAATGAGGGAGAAACAGACGAAGGTAATGAATTTTCACAAACAGTACAAAAAGCCAAAGCGGCAGGCATGAAAGCAGGAGACAAATTTAAAGTGGGTGACAAAGAATACACTCTAAAAGATGACAGCAACAATGAAGGCGAAATAGATGAAACCATGACAAAGAAACATTTCCAACATGTTGCAGACACACTGAAACAAATCGAAGACCCAAAAAAACGAGCAGAGTATGCCAAACACCACTCAGCTATATTCCAACATTCTAATCCTCGTTTCGATCATGCAAAATTTATGAAAGCAGCCGGAGTGGATGAAATGGAAGAAGGTCGAGTTAAAGATTGGTTAATGGACCTAGAATCAGATGCAAACGATATGACCAGAGACGAATTCATTAAGAAACACGGACAATCACAAGCTCACGTGTGGGATAAAGTAAACAAAGAAAATAAAGAAAATGAAGGAAAAAAAATGAATGAATCAGTTGTTATCGCCACAGACAATCCAGAAGAAGCAGCGATGATGATGCAATTATTAAAATTAGCAGGAGTACAACCAGTTGATCAAGACATGATCAATCCTCAATCAGCACAAGAGCCAGAAGTACAAGCAGATGAAGATTATGCTAACACTCCAAAAGAAAAATACAGCGACATCAAAGCAGCAGTACCAAATGGCACAGATTTAAATCGTGAAAAAGGTGCTTATGTTAAAGCAGCCGGTGGAGACAATCCTATGGCAATTAAAATGGGAGAATCTGAAATTACAGAAGAACAATTATCCAACAGCCTAAGAGCTCAATATGAGAGTTTCAAGCAAACATATCAAGAAGCTGCTAACGCTAAACCAGATTTCTTAGATATGGACAAAGATGGCAATAAAACAGAGCCCATGAAGAAAGCTCTCAAAGACAAAGAAATGAAAGGTAAATAATTCATATGGCAACAGTAACAAGAGTAACAGGGGTACAAGCACAAGCAGGAAACCTATATCAGGTGAATGCTAATCTTTTTTTACTGACAGTAAAAAAAACAGATGGTAATGCAATCGATCTAAGAACTGAAGACGAGTCAACTGCTGGAGCCACAAACATCGATGGTGCCGTAGAAATGATTCTAAAAGAGCTTAATCCTTTGGCTTATTTTATTACCAATTCAAGTGCAGGTACGATTCATTTAGCAATGGATAAAAATGCCACTGCTGCAGATATACAAACACGAGTGAGAAGAATTGGTTTAAATCCAAACGATGACGGCTCAACCGTGCTTGGAGTTACAGGTGTTGATGTAAGTGGATCTACTGTCACAGCAGCCACATCATTTACGGTAGCTTAGTTTTTACCAAACATTCATTATCTATATAGAACGTGTTGCTATTTTACACTTAAATAATAGTCATGGCGTACATATCGTTAGATTCAGATCAGATAAAAAAAGCTCACAAGAAGCACAAGTACACCACTGATCAAGTATTAAGATTAGAGCAATGCATGGATCCTAAAACAGGTCCTCTTTTCTTCATGAAGGAATTCATGAGAATCCAGCATCCTACCAAAGGAGAGATGCGATTTGAACCATATCCATATCAAGAAAGATTAATAGAAAGCTATAATAGTCACAGATTTAGCATTGCCATGCTGCCACGACAAACAGGCAAGACCACTTGTGCGTCTGGCTATCTACTGTGGTATGCCATGTTCAAACCCGATTCACAGATACTGATTGCGGCACACAAATATCAAGGAGCATCAGACATTATGTCAAGGGTGCGATATGCTTATGAAATGTTGCCATCGTGGATCAAGGCAGGTGTTACGCAATACAACAGAAATTCCATAGAGTTTGACAATGGTTCTAAAATTATGGCAACCACTACCACAGAAAACACAGGTAGAGGTATGTCACTTTCTTTGATATATTGCGATGAGTTTGCATTCGTGCAACCGCCCGAGAAAGCCAAAGAATTCTGGACTTCATTATCTCCTACATTGTCCACAGGAGGAAAATGTTTAATCACTTCCACACCCAACTCAGACGAGGATCAGTTCGCTTTGATTTGGAAAGAAGCCTTAAAAAGATATGATGACTATGGTAACGATAACACCGTAGGAACCAATGGTTTCTATGCTATGAAAGCTCACTGGTCAGAACATCCAGATCGAGATGAAAAATGGGCCGAGCAAGAAAAAAGTAGAATTGGAGAAGAAAGATTTCGTCGAGAGCACGAGTGCGAATTCTTAATCTTTGATGAAACATTAATCTCTAGTATAAAATTAGTGGAGTTAGAAGGCAAAGATCCATTGATTAATATGGGACAAGTGCGTTGGTGGAAAACACCCACACC
>Ga0114963_10000953_pt1 | contig 19819 bp, 17 predicted proteins | sample C_131016_EF_Meta_FD_87019 | JGI IMG/M metagenome (GOLD analysis project Ga0114963, IMG submission 87019) | Freshwater microbial communities from Lake Croche, Canada to study carbon cycling - C_131016_EF_MetaG | ecosystem: Environmental > Aquatic > Freshwater > Lake | place: Lake Croche, Canada...
AGAAATAGTAACGAAAAATCCTAATAATAGAGATCCTGAAATATTTATTATAAAAGTGCCATAGGGAAAATTTTCTCCCCAGTTTCTCTTGCTATATTCAGTAATATAAAAACGGATCAAAGCGCCAGCAATAGCCCCAACGGTTATTACTAGTGGATAAGTTAAAACAGTAGAATCCATTGTTGCTCAGATTTACAAAATTTGCTAATTTAATTTATACTTGAGTTTATCTGGAGTTTTTGTATGTTGGAATCAGATAACAAGGGTTGGCTAAAATCAACTCTACAAATCAAAGGATCGGTAGTGCCTATAATTTTAGAGCGCTCAATTTATTTTGCCCTCTTTGGTCTATTAATTTCTACTTTATATTTTTATAAAATACCAGTAGCACAGCCAGTTTTAGGAAATGTGATCCCCAGCATTGTACTTGGTCTTTTGTTGGTTTTTCGCACAAATACATCTTATGATCGTTTCTGGGAGGGTAGAAGGTTCTGGGGAGGAACATCAGTCACTATTAGTAATCTTACCTGGCAAATTTGGACCGCAGTAGATGATAAAACCAATGAAGGTAAAGAGAGAAAAATCAAAGCTATTCACTTACTACCGGCTCTAGCTATAGCTAAAAAGCTTTATCTGCGCAATGAGAAACCTAATGAGCAATTAGCCAAGTGGCTCTTGGCAGAACAATACGAAAAACTAAAAGATATAAACAACTTCCCATTGGAGATTACTTACTGGATAGGAGAAGCCCTGCAAGATGAGTACAGAAGAGGCACTCTAACTTTAAGCCAATTAACTAATATGCAACATACAATTCAAGATTATCAAGCTTCAGTCAATGGTTGTTTGCGCATATTAAAAACTCCCATACCCAAAGCCTATTCAATCCACCTTAAACAATTAGTTGCTATATATTGCCTAGTTTTACCTTTTCAATTTGTTAAAGATCTAGGCTGGTTTACAGGCGCCTTTGTTGGGCTTGTCAGTTTTGCTCTTTTTGGTATTGAAGAAATTGGCTTGCAGATTGAAAATCCTTTTGGCTATGAACCTAATGATTTACCTCTAGATGAAATTTGTCTTACTATTGAAAAAAATGTAGAAGAGTTCATCCAAAATCAAAGCTAGTGGGTTATTAGGTGTTTAAGTCAGATAGCTCAGAGTGGATTAAATCTATTTTTAAGGTTAAAAGTTCAGTAGTACTTTTAGTCCTAAAGCGTTCATCTTACTTTGCTCTAGTTGGCCTATTGGTTTCTACTCTATATTTTTTAAAGCTTCCTGTAGCACAGCCAATCCTAATTAATTTGATTCCCAGTGTAGTATTGGCTCTTTTGTTGGTTTTTCGTACTAACACTTCTTATGAGCGTTTTTGGGAAGCAAGAAAGCTTTGGACAACGACATCTACAATAATTACTAATCTTACCTGGCAAATTTGGAATGCTATTGATGATAAAACGGTTCAAGATAGAGAAAAAAAAATTAAAACTTTATATTTGCTATCTGCTTTAGCTATAGCCAAAAAACTCTACTTGCGCAAAGAGAAACCTAACGAAGAATTAGCCAAATGGCTCTCAGTGGAACAATATATAAAGCTAAAAAATGTAAGAAACTTTCCATTAGAGATAACTAATTGGATAGCTGAGTATCTGCAAAATAAGTGCAAAGAGGGAAAGCTTCATGTAAATCAGTTGACGAGCATACTCCATACAATGCAGGAGTATCAATCTTCTCTAAATGGGTGTATACGTATTCTAGAAACTCCATTACCTTCAGCTTATTCCACCCATTTAAGACAATTAATTGTAGTGTATTGCTTAGTTTTGCCATTTCAATTTGTTAGAGAACTAGGCTGGTTTACTGGTATTTTTGTTTGGCTTGTCAGTTTCTCGCTTCTTGGAATAGAAGAAATTGGCTCGCAACTGGAAAACCCGTTTGGCTATAACTATAATTATCTTCCTCTAGATAAAATCTGCCATACCATTGAAAAAAATGTAGAAGAATTCATCCAGAACCAAAGCTAGCTTTATATACTTTTATATTTTCTTTGTATTATTTTAGATATTAACTTTTTCTGAAAAATTACGAAAATAATAAGTTCTGGCTAGGTTCTATGACCTTTATCCGGGAAAGTCCTATGACTGGTCTTATGACCGTTCATATTGTTTTTTTAGAGAAAGTAATTTATGATCCTCCCTATATGCATTGATTGGTATCAAAATAGATCATTTTGAAATAAGGTTTGTGAAAATTGTAAACACCTTTTGTCAACGCTTGGAATCGCTGCCAGGTAGACGAAGTGGAAAAAATACCCGCTATAATATAGCATTGCGTGTCTTCAGTGTTTTTCTAGATCACCTAAAACCAGAATTTGTTACTCAAAATCCAAGCTAGTTTTTTATGCTATTTTTACTTTTTCAGATAGAAGAAAATCGATACGCACTAGAGACTACCAATGTGGTAGAAGTCATTCCAATGGTAGTGCTTAAAAAAGTTTATAATGCGCCTAGCTACATGGCTGGCTTTTTCAATTATCGAGGTTTGATAGTACCGGTAGTTGATTTTTCTTCTTTAGTTAAAGAAGAATCTAAGCATATTTATTTAACTACTCGCATTATCATTCTCAAATATTATAACCAAGACAATATGATTCGCTATTTGGGCTTGATTGCTGAGAAGGTTACTGAAACAATCAATAAACCTATTTCTGAATTGGTAGAGCCGGATATTAATTATACCAAATCCACTTATATTTCTAAGATTATGATTAATCAAAATGAAATAATTCAATGCATAGAAATAGAAGATATCTTGAAAGATTCTGAACCATTTAATCTTTTGCTGGAGGGAGCCTCATGAAATTTGTAAAAGAAATTGAAGAATTACTCAAAATCAAGATTGGCTTTAATTCTACAGTTTTGTGCAAAGAAAGATTGAGCTATATTATAGAAAAAAGACAAAATAAATTGAATCTTGATGATGATTCTTATTATAAAAAACTCAAGAATTCATCTGAGGAATTTACACACTTAATCGAAGAAATAGTTGTTCCAGAAACTTGGTTTTTCAGGGATACACAACCATTTGAGTATTTAAAATCATATGTATCTAGCATTAAATTAACTAAGCCAATAAAACTATTGAGTATCCCTTGTAGCACTGGAGAAGAGCCTTATTCAATAGCCATGAGTCTTTTAGAAGCTGGTCTTCTCCCTGGAAAATTCACGATTGAGGCAATTGACATAAGCCATAGGGCAATTGCCAAGGCGACCAAAGCAATTTATGGAAAAAATTCGTTTCGGGGAGATTTTAAGTATCAACATTATTTTCAGCCAGTTACACAGGGATATCAACTTTCACCAGAAGTTTCCAAGATAGTCCATTTTAAACAGGGCAATATATTGAATATTCATAATTTTCCAGAAAATCATTATGATGTTATCTTCTGTCGTAACTTGCTGATATATCTTGATAGTGAGATTGCCCACAAATTAATAGAACAAATTACAAGATCTCTTAAAAATGGAGGCATTTTATTTGTCGGCTCTGCAGAAACCATCTATGTTTCTTTAAAGTCTTATCTTAGTTTGAATAAACCGTTCACTTTTGCCTATCAGAAAATTCAACCTCAAAAGCAATCTTCTCTACCTAAAGATTCTTTCCAAGAGCCTTTAATCATTAACCCTAAAGATTCCTCCCCAAAATTTTTGCCAGATCAGCCTAAAGAAGAAGAATCATACTTAGTTAGAGCAAGAAAATTAGCTAATATGGGAAAAATAGAAGAGTCTATCAATTTATGTAAAAATCATCTAAATCAGTTTTCTTTAAACACAGAAGGACATATACTGTTAGGAGAGTTATATCAAGCTTCTTCCAATATTATTGAAGCTCAAGAGTGCTTTCAAAGGGCGCTTTATCTCGATCCACAAGATCGCCAAGCCCTAACTTACCTTTTGTTAATCAAAGAACAAAAAGGAGATCCTAAAGAGGTTAAAATTCTAAAAAAACGTTTAGAACGATTGAGCCATGCTTAGCAGATTTCTCAAACTTACAAAATACATTCTTACAAAATACAGTGGTTAAAAATTATGTTTAATTTTATTCTCAAGGCCAAAACTTTACAGGAGCAGCTTTTAAGAGGCTTTTTCCTGATGGGTTTACTCGTTTTTCTAGTTGCCTTGCTTGGTCTTTTTAACAATGCTCAGTTAGCAGCACAACTGCAAACCTATTCTGACAATACCTTTCCTAGTGTTAATGGTCTTTGGCAAATGAATCAAGGAATGGCTCGAATTCAATCTACGATCCGCTTGTTATTAAATGAAGATATTACACCAGAAGAAAAAAACCAAGAACTTATAAAATTAGATTCGATTCGCAAGGATATTGAAAAAGGAAAAGCGCTTTATGAAGGGGCGAATTCTGATTCAGAAGAGCAAAAACTTTACGATCGTTCAAAATCGCTTTGGGCGGATTTTGACATGAAGACAGAGCGTCTCTTGGAACTTTATAAAGAGTTTCAGGTGATTCCCGAGCCTAATGGTATTATCGTAAATGAACTTTTGGCAAATAGAAAAAATAGTCCTGAATATTTAAAAGCGCAGCAAGCCAACAAGCGTCACGATGAAATACGTAAATACAGAAAAGAAGAATTTAAACCTGCTCAACAAAAAGCAAGTCAAGCTCTTTTAGATGTAATCAACTATAATATCAAAAATGGAAATGATGCAGGTAAACAAGCCAAAAGCATTATAAGTCTTTCCAATTTATTGACAACTCTAGCTTTGATATTGGGACCAATCCTAGCGATATTTTTGGGCAAATACCTAGGAAACGACCTTACTCGTCAAGTGCAAAAATCCGTTATAGCTATTACAACTGCCTCTAATCAAATCGCTGCATCGGGCAAAGAGCTTGAAGCAACAGTTGCTGAGCAAAATGCCTCAACTAACGAAGTTTCTGCTAGTTCCAGACAAATTGCTGCCACATCTCGGCAACTAGCTCAAACGATGGATCGCTTAGCCCAGTCGTCACAGCAAACTGCCAAAGAAGCTGGAAATAGTCAAGATGAGCTTCAGGAGATGCAAAAGGTGATGGTAAATTTATCCGACGGTACTACTTCGATTGTTTCCAAATTAGGAACCATGAACAACAAGGCTAACAACATCAATAGTGTAGTAGAAACAATTACCAACGTAGCAGTACAGACTAATCTACTTTCTCTCAATGCGGCTATTGAAGCGGAAAAGGCCGGAGAATATGGTGCGGGTTTTTCTGTAGTGGCCAGGGAAATCAGGCGTCTAGCAGATCAAACTGCAGTAGCTACCCTAGAAATTAAGCAAATGGTTGAAGAAATGCAAGTAGCTGTTTCTACTGGAGTGATGCAAATGGACAAGTTTAGCAACGATGTCTATGAAAGCACAACCAAAGTACAGAATATCTCTAATCAACTCCTTCAAGTAAACCAACAGATACAGGGATTGAGTCCCAGCTTTGTTGATGTCTCGCAAGGTATGCATGAACAATCTCAAGGAGCTGAACAAATTAACGAAGCAATGCAGCAATTGAGCCAAGCTGGAGAGCAAACAAAAGTAGCAATTCAAGACACTAACTCGGCTCTGGCTGATTTAAATGATGCTTCTAACCGTCTAAGATCAAAGATCTCCAATTCCAAAGACTAAACCATGAAGGTATTTGAACCAGAACAATCCTCAATCAGTTGTTGGAATGAGATAGGCGTCAAAGGTGATTTGAGTTGTCCACAGCTCAATTCGGTTATACATTGCCACAATTGTCCAGTTTACTTAGAAACAGGAAGAAGTCTATTCAACCAGGAGGTCACACTAGAGTCTCTGGAATATTGGACTGGGATAATGGCTGAAACTGTTACCCAAGAGATCAATACTTCCATCAAAGAAACGATATCTTTGATGATTTTTCGCATTTCCCAAGAGTTGTTAGCATTGCCCGTTAGTTCTTTGCAAGAGATAGTGGTTCCTAGGATTGTTCACCGTTTGCCCCATCGCAGTAATCAACTGTTTTTAGGTTTAACTAATATCAGGGGAGAAACACTAATGTGTGTTTCATTGGCTCATCTTTTGTCTTTAAATGTTGATTCTGATATTACCAAAGAGGTTGGACAAAAAATGATTGTAGTGGGAAATACCGAATTTCGTTGGGTTTTTCCGGTAGATGAAGTTTTGGGTGTTTACCGTTTTGGTCCTCAAGAATTAAAACAAGCACCAGTTGTCATCACCAAGGCTACAGAAACATACACTCAATATGTTCTGGATTGGCAGGGACAAAAAGTGAACTTTCTTGATGCTGAGTTGATATTCTACACTCTCAATACCAGGATTCTAGAGATATAAAATTACATGAATAACTACTCGATATTAGAACTTTTTAAGCATGAGGTAGCCCAGCAGGTAGCTTTATTAGAAGAGCAAATCGAACTGCTAAAGACTCAAAATCCCGACGAATCAGCTCTAGAAAAAAGTATAGAGTCTGTCCATATTATCTACGCAATGGCTAATCTAATTGAAAGAAATGCAGTAGTCGAATTGACTCATTCTCTAGAGCAGTACCTTACTAAGTTTCTCAGGCAAAATCATGTTTTTAGTCAAGCTGAACTAGAATTGGTTAGTCAAAGCACAACTTTAATTACAAAAATGAGTCAGGTTAGCCAAGAGGAATGGCCAAACTGGCTAGAAAATGAGTCTTGGGAAATCTCTGGAATTAAGAATGCTTTAGTAGCTGCATCTAGTTCTACTATTGCAGATATTACAGATTCAGTAAACTTAGAGCCGGCAATCCAAGATCTACCCAAACTTCCGGTTGTACAAAATAATCCAGCGCATAATGACATAGTTCAAGATGAATCAATGTTTGAGCTGTTTCGCTTGGAAGTTGAGATGCAGGTCAATATCCTCAATAATGGACTTCTCTCTCTAGAAAGCAATCCTACCTCAATTCAAGATTTAGAAGCTCTCATGCGCTCTGCTCATTCAGTCAAGGGAGCAGCTAGAATTGTAGGATTTGGTAGTGTCGTCAACTTGGCTCATGTGATGGAGGACTGTTTTGTGGCAGCCCAGAAAAAACAAATTCTTATCCAATCAAATGATGTTGACATTCTACTACAAGGAGTTGATGAACTTTCAGTAATCAGCCAGGTTGACGTTGAAGAATTACAATCTCATGAGCCTAAACTGCAATCAATCTATCTAGCAATAGCCAACATTCTCAATCCCCAAGCTCAACAGCAAGAAATACCACAAACAGTAGTAATCTCAACTCAAGAAATACCACAAACAGTAGTAACTTTAACTCAAGAAATACATAAAGAGCCTACTAAAGTTAGCAATAGTGGGCAAGAAAGAATAGTTCGGGTGAATGCCGATAATCTCAACCGAATCATGGGACTAGCTGGTGAGACATTGATCAGCGCTAATTGGTTAGAGCCTTTTACAAATTCTCTGATTCAATTTAAATCTCAACAATTAGATCTGATCAAGTTGATTGAAGATTTACGCAACCATTTGAGCGTGTACAAAAATGATCACCAACTAGATGACTTGCTAAGAGATCTAATTGCTAAGGGGCAACAGCAAATCAAGGTTATAGGGCAGAGGATTCAAGAGCTAGAGCAATATGATTACCGCACCATTAGTCTTTCTGATCGTCTTTATAACGAGGTAATTACTACCAACATGAGACCTTTTAGTGATGGTGTACAAGGGTTTCCTCGTATGTTGCGAGACCTAGCTCGTCAATTAAACAAACAAGTCAATTTCGAAATAATTGGCAAGAGTACACCTGTAGATCGAGATATTCTTATAAAACTAGAAGCTCCTCTGACTCATATTCTGCGCAATGCCTTAGATCATGGTTTAGAAACTACAGAAGAACGCCTAGCTCTTGGCAAACCAGCCCAAGGCAACATAAAGCTTGAAGCCTTTCATCGCGGCGGGATGCTGGCAATTACAATCAGCGACGATGGAAGAGGGATAGATATAGAAAAATTGAAAGCCAAGGTGATTGATCGCGGCTTTTCTTCTTTTGAAATGGCAGAGCAAATGAGTAAATCTGAGCTATTAGAATTTCTCTTTTTACCAGGCTTTTCAACATCCAAAGAAATTACAGAGATTTCTGGAAGAGGAGTAGGACTAGATATCGTCAAAAGTATGACTCAAGAAGTTGCTGGCAATGTCAGAGTTTCTACGGTATTGGGTAAGGGAACTAGTTTTCACTTCCAGCTTCCCCTGACCCTTTCAGTAATTCGTACTTTGCTGGTGGAAATTGCTGGAGAGGTTTACGCTTTTGCACTAGCTAGAATAGATCGGATCATCATGTTGAAGAACGCAGATGTTACCACAGTAGAAGGTAGACAGTTTTTTACAATTGATGGCAAAAATATTGGACTGATTGCAGCAGATCAGATTTTCGGCTTTTATGAAATAAATGTAGAACCAGAAAACCAATTTTCGGTAGTAGTTATTAGTGATGACTCAGACAGTTATGGAGTTTTAGTTGAACGCTTTTTAGGTGAGAGGGATCTAGTAGTCAGACCATTAGATCCCAGATTGGGTAAGGTAAAAGATATCAGTGCCTTGGCTTTAGATCAAGATGGCTCACCCGTTTTGATTATTGATACCAATGATTTAATACAATCTATCAATCAACTCTTAGATACTAGTCACTTGACCAAAATTGATCTAAAGAACATAGAAGGTCAAGAAGCAGTTCAACCTAAGACTATTCTAGTGGTAGATGACTCCATAACGGTCAGAGAGACTGAGCGTAAATTATTAGAAAACAGAGGTTATCAAGTCGATGTTGCTGTAGATGGACTACAGGGCTGGAACGCTATACGAACCAAACCTTATGATTTGGTGATTAGTGATATTGATATGCCGCGAATGAATGGAATTGAATTAATCAAAAATATTCGCAATCATCCTATCTACTCTTTTTTACCTATCATTGTTGTCTCTTATCGAGATCGCCAAGAAGATCGACTTCAGGGGATGGAAGCTGGTGCTAATTATTATTTGACTAAAAGTAGTTTTGAAGATAATACCTTGGTTGAAGCTGTGGCTAATCTATTAGGAACTTAGAAATATGCGTATTGCTATTGCTGATAATTTAGCTACTGTCAAGACCTTGCGTGAAATGATCCCAAGCGAACATGAAATTGCTTGGATTGCCCACAATGGTGAGCAGGCTGTATCTAGATCTCTAGAAGATCGACCTGATTTGATCTTAATGGGTTTGAGAATTTCAGTACTTGATGGTGTCCAAGCCACTCGCTTAATCATGCTCCATTCCCCCTGTCCAATTGTCTTGGTTACCATCACTTCAGAAGAAAACACAGCCAAAATTTTTGAAGCTATAGGTTATGGAGCTCTTGATTCGGTAAACATAGCAGCAGACAATAGTCAACAATCTCTTCTCCAAAAAATTTCAACTGTTGGCAAACTCAGGGGAATAAAAAAAGGACTCAAGAAAACTATTAATGCGCCACTTGTAGTATTCGGCGCCTCCACTGGAGGACCGCAAGCACTTTCAGTTATTCTGTCTCATTTATCTGCCAACTTTCCCTCACCAATAGTCATCATCCAACATATTGATCAACAATTCTCCTTCGGTTTGGCACAGTGGTTAGATCAACAAACCTCTTTAAAAGTTAGAACAGCAAAAGAAGGAGATCGCTTGTGCGCAGGTGAAGCATTAGTAGCAGCTACTAATGATCATCTCTATCTGACTCATAACCTCACCCTCTCTTATACTGAAAATCCAGTAAATTATGCCTATCGCCCTTCTGTGGATGTTTTTTTTGAAAGTCTAGCTAAAAATTGGAGTAGACCCGGTATAGCGGTACTGTTAACTGGTATGGGTAAAGATGGAGCCCAAGGACTCAAACTCCTTCGTTTAAAAGGTTGGCATACTATTGCCCAAAACCAGACCACTTCGGCTGTCTATGGAATGCCCAAAGTAGCAGTAGAACTAAATGCAGCTCGCGAAATTCTGCCACTTGAGCAAATCGCTACTTCTATTAAAAATCTAGTCACTAAAGGAACTATTAGTAAATGAATGATCCAATTCGTGTTCTTTTAATCGATGATCAGCCCATTATTGCTGAAGGAATTCGTCGCATGTTAAAACCGCAAGCTGACATTGATTTCAACTATTGCAGTGATCCCCTGTTGGCAATCAAAGTAGCAAGAGAATACCAGCCTACGGTAATTCTCCAAGATCTGGTAATGCCAAACCTAGATGGATTGTTGTTAGTCAAGTTTTTGCGTGCCCAAGATGCTCCTACATTTGATATCCCCTTAGTCGTACTATCCAGTAAGGATGATGGTGAAATCAAAGCCAAGGCTTTTGCTATGGGAGCTAATGACTATTTAGTTAAACTGCCCCATGCAGCAGAATTGATTGCCAGGATTCGTTACCATTCCATAGCATATAGTAATCATCTCAAAAGACTTGAAGCTGAAGAAAGTATAAAACTGGCTAAAGAACAGGCAGAAGAGGCAAACCAAACTAAAAGTAACTTTCTTGCTAACATGAGCCATGAATTAAGAACTCCGCTCAATGCCATTATTGGCTATAGTGAAATCCTTGAAGAAGAAGCTCAAGATATGGGAGAAGAAGAATTTGTATCTGATCTTGGAAAAATAAAAAGTGCAGGTAAACATCTTTTAAGCTTAATCAATGATATTCTTGATATCTCCAAAATAGAAGCAGGCAGAATGGAGCTTTATTTAGAAACCTTTGACATTAACCAAATGGTTAAAGATGTAGTTAGTATGATAAATCCTTTGATTGAGAAAAATAGTAATGTTCTCAAAGTTGATATTGCAGAAAATATTGTAACAATGCATGCTGACTTGACTAAAATACGTCAATCTCTCTTCAATCTTCTCAGTAATGCTAGTAAATTTACTGATCATGGTGATATAACTCTTTCGATCGAAAGATATACGAAGGTTTCACAAGATTGGATTTCCATGAAAGTAACCGATAGTGGTATTGGAATGACTCCAGCACAATTAACAAAATTATTTAAGCCTTTTTCTCAAGCTGATGATTCAACCACACGCAAATATGGTGGTACTGGACTTGGGTTGAATATTACTAAAAGATTTTGTGAAATGATGGGTGGCGATGTCACAGTCGATAGTATATATGGAAAGGGGACTACATTTACAATTGCTCTTCCTTTAACAGTTATAGATAAAAATATAGATAAAAATAATATAGAACTTGTGACCAAAATAACTCAAATTAATAATCCTGAGTTTAAAACCATTTTAGTAATTGATGATGATCCCAATGCTGCCGATATGATTAAAAAGATATTGGTACCTCAGGGCTTTAATTTAATTTCAACTAGCCAACCTGAAGATGGGTTAATGTTAGCAAAACAATATCATCCTGATCTTATTATTTTAGATATCATAATGCCAAAAATAGACGGATGGAATGTACTAAGCAAAATCAAGGAAGATGTTGAATTAGTTTCAATACCAGTAATTATTTCTAGTTTTGTTACTGATAAAAAATTAGGCTTTACTCTTGGCGCATCTGATTACTTAGTCAAGCCAATATGTGGTGAAAAAATAAAATTGATCCTAAATAAATACATTTCTTCTGAAAGTGATGGCTATGTTCTGATTGTTGATGATGAAAGTAATAACCGTGATATATTACATAGTCAATTAGAAAAAATTGGTTTAACTACAAAGGAAGCTTACAATGGAATAAGTGCTTTAGAAGTGGTAAAACAGTCAATACCCAAATTAATTCTTCTAGATCTGATGATGCCGGAAATGGATGGATTTCAATTTATTGAGGAATTACGCAAAAATTTTCAATGGAAAGATATTCCAGTTGTTGTAATTACAGCTAAGGATTTAACATCAGATGATCGGCAAAGACTAAGTGGTTATGTAAATAATATTTTACAAAAAGGAAATTATGATTACAGTTCTCTTTTAAATCAAGTTAATCAATTACTTAATTAAATGAGCATCAAAGTTAATGGAGAACTGATTCCCTAACTCATAGAAAAACCAGAATGCTAACTAGGCTACCTTCTAACTTATACTGCTATAGAATACTTCAAGCGGCGAAAGACTTAGTCACCAGAGGAACTATGAGTAAATGAATGATCCAATTCGTGTTCTTTTAATCGATGACCAGTACATTATTGGTGAAGGAATTCGTCGTATGTTAGAACCGGAAACCGATATAGATTTCAACTATTGCAGCGATCCCATCTTGGCTATGAAAGTTGCCAGAGAATACCAACCTACGGTAATTCTCCAAGATCTAGTTATGCCCAATTTAGATGGACTATTGTTAGTAAAGTTTTTGCGAGCCCAAGATGCGCCTACATTCAATGTTCCCTTGGTAGTACTATCTAGCAAGGAAGAACCTGTAATCAAAGCCAAGGCTTTTGCCCTTGGTGCTAATGACTATTTAGTTAAATTGCCTGATGCAGCGGAGTTGATTGCAAGGATTCGCTATCACTCTAGAGCCTATGATAATCATCTCAAAAGGTTACAAGCAGAAGAAATTCTCAAAAGAGAAAATATTCGTATGGGAAAAGAATTAGACATGCTCAGACAAATGCAGCAGCTAATTTTGCCTAGAACTGAAGAATTGGCAGAAATTCAAGATCTTGATATTGCAGGCTATATGGAGCCAGCAGATGAAGTTGGTGGGGATTACTATGATGTTCTCTATACTGATGGCATTGTTACTATTGCTATGGGAGATGTCACTGGACATGGCTTGGAAAGTGGTTTACTGATGGTGATGACCCAAACGGCAGTACGCACTATTAAAGAAATTCAAGAATTTGACTTTGTTCGTTTTTTGGATACTCTCAATCGTACTCTATACAAAAACTTGCAACGCATGCAATCAGAAAAGAACTTGAGCTTGGTTTTAGTTAACTACGCTGAGGGTAAACTGAGTATCAGCGGCCAACATGAGGAAACTATACTGGTCAGAAAAGGAGGAAAGGTTGAGCGGATCAATACTCTAGATTTGGGTTTTCCCATTGGCTTAGATGCTGAAATTGGACAGTACGTTGATAATGCAATTATTGAATTAGAAGTTGATGATGGCATAGTCCTCTATACCGATGGAATTCCAGAGGCTAAGAATCTTGATGATGAGCAATATGGCTTAGATAGGTTATGTGAGGTTATCAGTATAAATTGGCATTTATCTCCCGAGCAGGTCAAAGAGGCAATCATTGCAAATCTCAAAGAGTTTATTGGCCAGCAGAAAATTTTTGATGATATAACCCTAGTTGTCATCAAAAAAAAGGTGGAGCAAATATGATTTGCACATATGGAAACTATATTGAGCACTTACCCAAAATAAGGGAATCCTTGGAGCTGAGATTGGGAACTTATTGCTACTCTAACCAAGAGCGCTGGCAGAACAATATTATTACAGCCCAGTTCTGCGGCCAGTACTTTGCAGCCTTTTTACCTAGCAAGGATTTAGAATCTTCTATCAGTTACATAGCCAATGAAATACTAGAAAATGCTCTCAAATTTCATAGAGATAGCAGCCAGCAAATTGGCTTGAATCTATACTTATTGGATCAAAAAATAATACTAACTACAGTTAACAACACCGATAAATTATCATGTACTAAGCTTGAGCAAATTATTGAGAAAGTTTTAGCCGGTGATCTCCAAAGTCTATATTTAGAGCAAATTGAATCTAATGCTATAAATAATAATAATGAATCTGGCTTAGGTCTAATAACTATTGCCCATGATCATCAGGCTCTACTAGGCTGGAAAATACAAAATTTACCCAATAGGGATGATCTTTGGCAAATTACAACTATGGCACAACTAACTATTTAGGAAAAATAATACTTATGAGCAAAGTACAGGGACAAAAATATTCAGTAGAGTATATTGAAAAAACTTCTACAGTTGATTTTATAGGCGATATCAGCCTTGGTGGAACTATAGATTATGCTCCAATTGTCAGTCTATTAGAGCAATCTGCTAATACCAGTGAAATTTTGACCTTGAATCTCAAGGGCTTAAGTTTTTTAAATAGTTCTGGAATTAGCATGCTTTCAAAATTTGTAATTGGTTTTCGCAAAAGAAAAAATGTACAGTTAGTTGTAATTGGCTCAAAAAACATACCATGGCAGGCCAAATCCTTAAAAAATCTAGAAAAGCTTCTCCCAGGTTTAAAATTACAGGTTGAGTAGTATGCTAGCAATTGATCAAATACTAGAAAACAATATTTGGATTCCTCTTGCTACTTTATTAGGTGGAAGTTTATTTCTTTACTTATTTCTTTTTTATGGATTAAGAAAGATCTTTCGTAAATTTGAGAGGGATTTTGCCCTGGTTACTCTCAATGTTTCAAGCTATCCTATTTTGAGTATTTTTATCATACTGTGCTTGAAATCTTTCTCATTTACAAAGAATATTGAGCTATTAACAAAAGCTTTAAATACAGTATTAATTGTGACAGTTAGCTATTGGGTTATAGGCTTATTTACTCAAGTGATTATCTACTATCTTAAAGAATATACTAAACAAACTGAGGCGATGTGGGATGATGTGCTTTTGCCAATTTTGGAAGCAGTTATACCCGTAATTATTTATATTCTATCAGGGGTATTTGTTCTTAAATCCTTTGGTGTAGATTTAACCGGTATTTGGGTAGCTCTTGGCGGGGCTACTTTTGTAATTGGTTTTGCCCTGCAGGATATATTGGCTAATTTTTTTAGTGGTATAGTTTTGCTGATTGATACGCCTTTTCGCTTTGGAGATATTCTTTCTTTAGAAGATGGCACTATTGGTATGCTCAAAAAAATTGGAGTAAGGGTTACACATCTTTATATTTTTAGTACCCATAGTGATATTTATATTCCTAATAGCGTGCTACAAGGACAAAAAATTACCAATTTTAGCCGTCCTACTCCCTATTACCAATCTTCTGTAAAATTAGAGATTCCCCTAAAATATGATCTCAAGCAAGTTAAAAAAGCTATGCATGATATCATCTTAGCTCATCCTGATACCCTTGGTTATACCGAAGAAAAATTAGAATTAATAGATCAATATTTTCAAAATCCTAATTTACATGAGCAACAAGAAAATGGCAAACAAAGATTAATTTCAGAAGATTTAGTTAATCAAAAATTAGAAGAAATAGATCAATCTTTAGAAGCCTTGGTAGCCACTATACAATTTGTAGAAAAAGGATCTTTAACTCAAGATGAAATTGAAAACATTCAACAAGAATTTCAAGGAATTTTGGAACTAATCGGTTTACAAGTTAATCATGAAAATAGATCAAATTTTATCTTAGAAGAAGATCAAATAGAGGAAGCTCTAATAGAGCTAGTTAGGCAATGGTATCGCAGTCTAATTAGAGATCCCAATCTTTTAGATGATGACTCTTTTATCATTTCTCAAGAATGGGAGAGAAAAATCAATCTTTTGAAATCTAGAATGCAAAAACTTTATCAAAAGATTGCCAATCCACAACCTGATGATACTAGATTAGATGACTATGTAACCGAGACAAGTTTATGGCTCAAAGAAAAATTCAAGCAGCCACGTATGAGATGGCAAGCTCCTATGATCCAAATGGCTGCTATTAATCATGAAGATTCTATTTTTTATGTCAAGTTTGTTCTGGATTTCTTTATTGACGATCTCAAACTAGAAGATAGTAAAAGATCTCAAAGAGTTAATAGTCAAATTTATCAAGAAATAATGAAATATATTAAAAGTCTTGATTATACTTCAGTGATTAAGCAGATCAAAGATGAAAATTTTACCATCAATTATGATTTTCCCACTGCTACTGTGAGCTTTATGGGGCATCTAGACCTAGATGACTACACAGAAGTACATAATTTATTACATCAGCTATCTCAACAATCTCCATCTTCTCTAACATTGAACTTGCAAAAATTATCCTCTATAAATAGCCAAGGAGTTGAAGAGATAGCAAGTTTTATACTTAGCCTTAGAGAGCAACAGGAGACTCAATTGATTGTTCTAGGCTCCAATAATATACCCTGGCAGAGCAAATCTCTCAAAAACCTAGAAAGACTTTTACCTAGTCTCCAATTACATTTTCAATGATGGGCATATCAAATTACATTCTAGAAAACAAAGCTTTGTTCTCCCTTGCTCTTTTTTTGTTAGGGTTGGTTTTTCTGTACTTAATTCTTTTTTATGGACTCAAGTCTATTTTTCGCCGCTTAGAGACTGATATAGCTCTAGTTAGCCTTATTGTATCTAGTTATCCTATTTTAATTGTTTATCTGATACTGGGTATAAAATTCAACCTCCATCATCAATGGAAATCCTTTAGCCTACCAATACAATTATTTGCGATCTTGAATGTAAGTTTGATTGTAATTATTACCTATTGGCTTGTTCAAATTTTTAATAAAGTGATCATTTACTACTTGAAAAGCTATACCAAAGAGAGCGAGGCAATGTGGGATGATGTTTTGCTCCCAATTGTTGAGGCTGTTATCCCTGTAATTATCTATATCCTGGGAGGAGCATTTGCTCTTAAGTTTCTGGGAGTTGATTTAACGGGTATCTGGGTAACTTTAGGTGGCGCTACTTTTGTAATTGGTTTTGCTGTTAAAGATATACTATCTAATTTTTTCAGTGGCATAGTTCTTTTGATTGATACCCCATTTCGCTTTGGGGATGTACTATCTTTAGAAGATGGAACTATAGGCACTCTTAAAAAAATTGGCATAAGGGTAACCCAACTCTATATATCCAGCACACATAGTGATATCTATATTCCCAACAGCGTTCTTCAAGGACAAAAAATTGTTAATTTGAGCCGGCCTACTCCCTATTATCAATCTTGCGTAACAATAGAAGTACCTACCTCTTGTGATTTTGAACAGCTTAGGCATGTAGCTTATGAAATTGTAATGGCGCATCCTAATACTCTAGGCGATATCGACCAAAAAGTTGAACTAATAGATAAATATTATCAAGAGCTGGAGCTACAAGAGCAACAAGAACTAGGACAAAAACAATTATTAGCAGAGCATAGAGTTGATGAAAAGCTCGAAGAGATATCGCTCTGCCTTGATGCTTTGGTAGCAACTATACAATTTGCAGAAAAAGGAGGACTCACTAGTGATGAAATTGCAAATGTTCAGCAAGAATACCAAGGAGTTTTAGAGTTAGTTGGCACAGAAGAACAACAACAAGAAGATAGCCTAATAGAATTAGTCAAACAATGGTATCGTGATCTCATTAGAGATCCTAATTTGCTTGATGAGGATGCGTATATTATTTCCCAAGAGTGGGAAAGAAAAATAAATTTATTGAAATCCAGGATTTCTAAACTATACCAAAAAATAGCCAATCCCAAAGGAGATGAAACAAGATTAGATGACTATGTTATGGAAATCAATCAGTGGTTAAAAGAGAAATTCAAGCAGCCTCGACTTAAATGGCAAGACCCCCAAATTAGAATTACTGCTATTAACCATGATGAAGATTCCGTACTCTATGTTGAGTTGACAATAAATTTCTTTATCAAAAATTTCAAATTAGAAAATGGCAAAAGAATATCTAGAATCAATAGTCAAATCTATGATGAAATTATTGAGCAGCTCAAAAATAACTATTTAGTTTAAATTTAATATCAAGAAAAATGAATTCAAAAAACAATAATAATTTGGCTTGGCATAGCTTTGAATTTGCTGTCGCTTTATTGCCGTTTTTTCCCCTACTTGCGGGTTTATCTCTTCTTGTGAGTACTATTATTTCCTGGAAGAAAGGATATTCTCAACTTATAAGATATAGACCGAACCAAGCTTTAATGCTCTTTGCCATCTGGCTATTGATTACATCTTTTACATCTGCAAAACCACCAGAAGCTTGGGCGGGCACTGGTAATTTTCTACCATTTATGTTTTATCTAGCTAGTTCTGGAATGTTAATCTCTCAAATATCTCAACTGAGAAGAATTGGCTATTTAATAGTGATTCCCTCTTTATTTGTAGTTCTTTTGGGGATTGGACAACTCTATTGGGGGTGGGAAAGTTTACCTCAAATAAATCAACTTAATTTAGGCTGGACATTAGCTCATAGAGGTAATCCCATAGGAAGAATGTCCTCAATTTTTATGTATGCCAATATCCTGGCAGCCTATTTGCTTTTATCATTTCTCTTGGGTCTTGGTCTTTGGCTGGAGCTTTTTCTTCTTAAAGCCAAGGGCAAGAAAATTACTTTTACTCTCTTAAGTCTTGCTCTTGTAACTGATATCGTCGGTTTAATCTTGAGTGATTCTCGCAATGCCTGGATTCTTGCTGTAGCTGGTTGTTTAGCCTTTGCTATTTATTTAGGATATCGTTGGTTAGTGTTAATGGTAGTTGCACTGATTGCTCTTATAGCTGGGGCATCTTGGGGACCATCTCCTATTAGTACTATCTTGCGGCATATTGTACCGTCTTATTTTTGGGCCAGGCTCTCTGATGAACTTTATCCTAATCGTTCAATCGGCAGCTTGCGTACTACACAATGGAGCTTTGCTTGGGATATGATGCTCCATCGTCCAGTTTTTGGTTGGGGCCTGCGCAACTTCAGTCCATTTTATAGCGCCCAAGTGGGAGAATGGCTAGGACATCCTCATAATTTCTTTTTGATGCTTCTTGCCGAAGTAGGTATTCCTGGTACTCTCATTATCTCTAGTGCAATTGGCTCGACAATTTACCAAGCTATAAAAATTCTCTCAAAAGTCCCCTCGAGAAGTGAGCATCTTATTTTATTTACTTATCTACTTACTTTTATAAGCTGCGTTTTGTTTAATCTATTTGATGTAACTCTTTTTAATACCAAGATCAATATGTTGGATTGGATAGTAATTTCTGCAATCTGGGGTGTTGTCTATGCCAAAAAAAACCTTCCCCAACGGTAGGAGAAGGTTTGATAGCTAACTATTGTTGTAATTATTTGGCAGCAGCTTTAGCTTTTCTTTTTTTGAGCTGTCTCAAACCAATGAACAGAGGAACTCCTAAAAGAAAACCTTGTTGTGGCTCAAACTCAAAAGGAATAGAAGAGGTAGTTCGAACGCTCAGACCTTGAACCTGCAGACCAGTATTAAGTGCAGTATTATTAACCACAAACTGTAGTGTGTTTACTCCAGGTATAAATCCATTAGAGAAAGAGAAACCTCGTGTTCCGCCGGGGTAAGGAGTTGGAGAAGAAGCAAGCGCATTACCGTTTAGAAGTACTTGTACGCCATTATCATCGGCTGCCCAAGTCCCAGTCAAGAAAATAGCGGTTTCATATTGAGGAACTGTGAAGGTAGTTTGGAAAGTATAATTACCAGAAGGAGCCTCTGTATCTACAATAGATTGAATCCACTGGGAATTAGCAGTAGGCTGAGAAAAGTAACCGGGAACAGTCCATTGTTCAACAGATCCTGGTCCAATAGGTACTCCAGCAGGAGCACTTATAAGTGTGTAATGAGGATCTGGAGCGCCGGAGCCTAATAGAGCTCCAGCATTATTAACACCAGTGTTGAAAAGATCGGTAACAGCAGCTTTAGCTGGAGAAAAAGTTGCTCCGTAGGCAACTCCCGCTAGAGCAAGGGCAGCTACGCTAGTTGAAAATTTAATGTTTTTGCTCATTTGATTTTTCCTAAGTCAAGTCAGATGATTAGTATTGATTAATAGTCCAGAAACCAGATAACGATATTGTACATGAAAAAAAAGAATTTGTCGACATTTTTGCGCTTTTTTTCTATTTTCTTTGAAATTCAAGTTCAATCA
>Ga0114963_10000956_pt1 | contig 19791 bp, 25 predicted proteins | sample C_131016_EF_Meta_FD_87019 | JGI IMG/M metagenome (GOLD analysis project Ga0114963, IMG submission 87019) | Freshwater microbial communities from Lake Croche, Canada to study carbon cycling - C_131016_EF_MetaG | ecosystem: Environmental > Aquatic > Freshwater > Lake | place: Lake Croche, Canada...
AAAAACGTTGTCACCAATTGAAGTGGCAACGGTGGAAGTTACGGAGAAAACAATGAGTCTTAGCAATCACTTAGGGTTGCTGGGTCGCAAGGTGGGCATGATGCGCCTATTCACCGAAGAAGGGGACGCTGTCCCTGTAACGGTGGTTGACGTGTCCAATAACCGTGTGACTCAGGTGAAAACCCAAGCCAATGATGGCTACGTTGCCTTGCAGGTAACGTTCGGTTCACGCAAAGCATCGCGTGTGACCAAGCCTGTTGCCGGACACCTCGCTAAAGCGGGCGTCGAGGCAGGTGAAATCATCCAAGAATTCCGCACCACTGCAGATGTTGCTGCCCAATACCAGGCAGGCTCCGTTCTGGCTGTGACTGGTTTGTTCGCAGTCGGTCAAAAGGTGGATGTGCAGGGTACGAGCATCGGTAAAGGCTACGCCGGCACCATCAAGCGCCACAATATGAGCTCGCAGCGCGCATCGCACGGTAACAGCCGTTCGCACAATGTGCCTGGCTCCATCGGTATGGCGCAAGATCCCGGACGCGTTTTCCCTGGTAAGCGTATGACGGGCCATATGGGTGATGAAACGGTCACTACCCAGAATCTGGATGTGATCCGTGTCGACGAAGCGCGCCAGTTGCTCATGATCAAAGGTGCAATCCCCGGCTCGGCTGGTGGATTCGTTACCGTGCGTCCCGCGATTAAAGCGGCTGGCGCAGCGAAGAAAGGGGCGAAATGATGCAAATTGAACTCCTAAACGAACAAGGGCAAGCCACAGCCAAGTACGACGCGCCGGAAACCGTTTTCGGTCGCGCCTACAACGAAGACCTGGTGCACCAGGTGGTGGTGGCTTTCCAGGCCAACGCGCGTCAAGGCACGCGGGCCCAGAAGGACCGTGAGCAAGTGAAGCACTCGACTAAGAAGCCCTTTAAACAAAAGGGAACGGGTCGCGCGCGTGCAGGTATGACTTCCTCGCCACTGTGGCGTGGAGGCGGTCGGATTTTCCCGAACATGCCTGACGAGAACTTCAGCCACAAGATCAACAAGAAGATGTATCGCGCTGGAATGGCGTCCATCCTTTCGCAGCTGGCCCGTGAAGGCCGTCTCGCGGTGGTGGATTCCTTGACGGTTGATTCGCCTAAAACCAAGCCGCTGGCGGCTCGTTTCAAGGCGATGAATCTGCAATCGGTGCTGGTGATCGCTGACCAAGTCGACGAGAACCTGTACCTGGCGTCGCGCAATCTGGTCAACATCTTGGTGGTTGAGCCGCGCTACGCCGATCCGGTGTCGCTGGTGCACTACCGTAAGGTGTTGGTGACCAAGGCTGCCATGGATCAACTCAAGGAGATGTTCGCATGAGCCACGGTTCACATCCCACAAAATTTGACGAAGGCCGCCTGATGCAGGTTCTGGTCGCTCCCATCGTGTCTGAAAAAGCCACCATGATTGCGGAAAAGAACAATGTGGTGACCTTCAAAGTGCTGCAAGACTCGACGAAATATGAAATCAAGGCCGCTGTGGAATTGATGTTCAAAGTCGAAGTCCAAGGCGTTTCCGTAGTGAATACCAAGGGCAAAGCCAAGCGCTTTGGCAAATCGATGGGTCGCCGTGACAACGTGCGCAAGGCCTACGTGATGCTCAAGCCCGGGCAAGAGCTCAACTTGGGCGGGGAGGCTGCGTAATCATGGCTGTCATTAAGATGAAACCCACTTCACCAGGCCGTCGTGGCGTGGTGAAAATTTCTCGCGACCATTTGTACAAGGGCGCGCCCCACGCGCCTTTGCTAGAGCCGCAGTTCCAAAAGGCGGGCCGTAACAACAACGGCCATATCACCACCCGTCATAAAGGCGGCGGACACAAGCACCACTACCGTGTGGTTGACTTCCGTCGTATGAAGGATGGCATTCCTGGCAAGGTCGAGCGTATTGAATACGACCCGAACCGCTCTGCGCATTTGGCGCTGATCTGCTACGCCGATGGCGAGCGCACTTACATCATCGCCCCGCGCGGTTTGGAAGTAGGCGCCACCATCATGAGTGGTTCCGAGGCGCCTATCCGTGTTGGCAATACTCTGCCAGTGCGCAACATCCCCGTCGGCTCCATCATTCACTGCGTTGAGTTGCAAGTTGGTGGCGGTGCACAAATCATCCGTTCAGCGGGCACATCTGCCACGCTGCTGGCGCGTGAAGGCACTTACGCGCAGGTTCGTCTGCGCTCTGGTGAAGTTCGCAAGATCCACATTGACTGCCGGGCCACGATTGGCCAGGTTGCTAATGAAGAGCACAGCCTGCGTCAACTCGGTAAAGCCGGTGTCAAGCGTTGGATGGGTATTCGCCCAACCGTGCGCGGTACCGTCATGAACCCGATCGACCACCCGCACGGTGGTGGCGAGGGCAAGACCGGCGAAGGCCGTCACCCTGTCGATCCATGGGGCAATTTGACCAAGGGTTACCGTACCCGTGCTAATAAGCGTACGCAGGTCATGATCGTCTCGCGTCGCAAGAAATAAGGGGTAGGTAAATGACTCGTTCACTCAAAAAAGGTCCCTTTGTGGACCACCACCTGGTTGCCAAGACGGAAAAAGCCGTGGCTACCAAGGATAAAAAGCCCATTAAGACATGGTCGCGTCGTTCCATGATCCTGCCCGATTTCATCGGCTTGACCATTGCGGTGCACAACGGTAAACAGCACGTACCTGTCTACATCACTGACCAAATGGTCGGCCACAAGTTGGGAGAGTTTGCGCTCACCCGTACTTTCAAGGGCCACCCTGCGGACAAAAAAGTCCAGAAGAAATAGGAGGCGACCATGGAAACTCGTGCAACCCTTCGCGGCGTGCGTTTGTCAGTAGACAAAGGCCGTCTGGTCGCGGACCTGATCCGCGGCAAAAAAGTGGACCAGGCGCTCAACATCCTGACCTTTACGCAGAAAAAAGCGGCCGGCATTATCAAAAAAGTGCTGGAGTCCGCTATTGCCAACGCAGAACACAATGACGGTGCAGATATCGACGAGTTGAAGGTGAAAACCATCTACGTCGAGCAAGGTGCCTCGCTGCGTCGCTTTACCGCCCGCGCCAAAGGTCGCGGTAACCAAATCCGCAAGCCCACGTGCCATGTGTACGTGACGGTCGGTAACTGATAAAGGCCTGGAAGATATGGGACAAAAAATCCACCCCACCGGTTTTCGGCTTTCGGTGAGCCGTAACTGGTCCTCTCGTTGGTATGCCAGTAACCGCGATTTCGCGGGTATGTTGGCTGAAGACATCAAGGTTCGTGAGTACCTCAAGGCCAAGTTGAAAAACGCTTCGGTGTCGCGCATCCTGATCGAGCGTCCTGCCAAGAACGCCCGCATCACGATTTACTCCTCACGCCCTGGCGTGGTGATCGGTAAAAAAGGCGAGGACATCGAAAACCTCAAGCGCGATCTGGGTAAGCAACTCGGCGTGCCGGTCGCTGTCAACATCGAAGAGGTGCGCAAGCCCGAGATCGATGCCAAGCTGATTGCCGACAGCATCACGCAGCAGCTCGAAAAGCGCATCATGTTCCGCCGCGCCATGAAGCGCGCCATGCAAAACGCCATGCGTCTGGGTGCCCTGGGCATCAAGATCATGTCTGCAGGCCGCTTAAATGGTATCGAGATCGCTCGTACCGAGTGGTATCGCGAAGGCCGTGTGCCACTGCACACCCTGCGCGCTGACATCGACTACGGTGTGTCTGAAGCTAAAACGACTTACGGCATTATTGGCGTGAAAGTGTGGGTCTATAAGGGCGATACCCTGGGCCGTAACGACCTGCCTGCCGCTGTCGAACCGCGTGCTGAAGAAGAGCGCCGTCCCCGTGGACCCCGCCGTGACGATCGTGGTGCAGGCCGTCCTGCTGCCGACCGTCCCGCGCCACGTGGTGCACGTCGTCCTATGGGCACCAATGCCGCGCCGTCTGACGGCAGCGACAAACCGGCAGAAGCTGGTGGTGCTGAAGCCTCTAAACCCGCCGTTAAGCGCGTTCGCACAGTCGCCGCGCCAGCTGCAACAGCTGACGGCAAAGGAGAATAATTATGTTGCAACCCGCTCGTCGCAAATACCGCAAAGAGCAAAAAGGCCGTAACACCGGCATCGCTACCCGGGGCAGCTCGGTGGCGTTTGGTGATTTCGGTCTGAAGTGCACGGACCGTGGTCGTCTGACGGCCCGCCAAATCGAAGCCGCACGTCGTGCGATTTCTCGTCACGTCAAGCGTGGCGGCCGTATCTGGATCCGCGTCTTCCCGGACAAGCCAATTTCCCAAAAGCCCGCTGAGGTGCGTATGGGTAACGGTAAAGGTAATCCCGAGTACTACGTCGCCGAGATCCAACCCGGAAAAATCGTGTTCGAGATTCTTGGGGTGTCCGAAACTTTGGCACGCGAGGCCTTCCGTTTGGCAGGTGCCAAGCTGCCATTGCGCACCACCTTTGTCAGCCGCATGGTTGGCCAGTAAGCAGGAGTATGAGCACCATGAAATCAACTGAACTGCGCAAAAAAGACATTGCTGGCCTGCAAACCGAGATCAAGGAGCTGCAACGCGCCCATTTCGGTCTGCGTATGCAAAAGGCGACCCAGCAAATCACCAACACCGCAACACTGCGCATCGCGCGCCGTGACATCGCCCGTGCTAAGACCATTTTGGTTGAAAAGCAGAGCGCTGATAAATCCGCCACCTAAGGAGTAAGCCATGACGGAAGCTAAAAAATCCCTCAAGCGCACCTTGATTGGCAAGGTGGTCAGCGACAAGCGTTCCAAGACCGTCACGGTCTTGATCGAGCGCCGCGTGAAGCACGAGCTCTACGGAAAAATCGTAGGTAAGTCCAGCAAGTACCACGCCCATGATGAAAAGGGCGAGTACAAAATGGGCGACGTGATTGAAATCACCGAAAGCCGTCCGATCTCCAAAACCAAGAACTGGGTTGCGACCCGTTTGGTGGAAAAAGCTGCGGCTGTGTAAGCTATTGCGGCCCTGCGCTGCAAAAACCTTGAAAACGGCCCACAATCGTTGGGCCGTTTTCATTTTTAACCCCCAAATTTAGGAGAGACCATGATTCAAGTTGGAGACACCCTGCCCGCAACAACGCTGATGGAGTTTCACGAGGTAGAAGCCGAGGGCTGCAGCATTGGCCCCAACCCGGTAGACGTGGCCAAAGCCACTGCGGGCAAAACCATCGCCCTGTTTGCGCTGCCTGGCGCTTTTACGCCCACCTGCTCTGCCAAGCATGTGCCTGGCTATGTGGAGCACTTTGACGCGTTCAAAGCCGCTGGTGTCGATGAAATCTGGTGCTTGAGCGTGAATGATGCGTTCGTCATGGGTGCCTGGGCGCGTGACCAAAAGACCGGCGCCAAAGTGCGCATGCTTGCTGACGGCAGTGGAGATTTCGCCAAAGCCACAGGCCTGACCCTGGACCTGACCAGCCGTGGCATGGGCGTGCGCAGCAACCGCTACTCCATGTTGGTGAAGAACGGCAAAGTCGCCAGCCTCAATGTCGAAGGCCCTGGCAAATTCGAGGTGAGCGATGCTGCCACCTTGCTGGCCCAAGCCAAAGCCTAATTGGCCACTTGCCACTGTGGCCCCTTGGCCGCAGTGGCGGTAATTGCTTAGGCCGCCTTACAAATCGGCTTTCAGGTAATGGGCGCCTGCCATCGGGTTGAAGTAGTACGGCGGAATTTCAATAAAGCCCAGGTCTTCATACAGGGCTCGGGCCGCCTCCATGCTGGAAAGTGCGTCTAACAGCATGCAGCTATAGCCTTGCATGCGTGCAAAGTCCATCTGCGCCTCGGCTAGGCGCCGTCCCAGTCCCATGCCGCGAAAATGGGGCCGCACATACAGGCGGCGCATTTCGCAGGCATTGCTGTAGTCGACCGCGTCCAAGGGCAACACGCCACAACAGGCCACTACCTCGCCGGCGACCACGGCCAGCAGCATTTGGCCGCGCGGCGCGGCGTACACGCCCGGCAGGGTGGCCAGTTCGGTATCAAAATCGGTCAGGTATTGCGGGGAGGCCAGCGACTGCGCGTATTCGGTGAGGATGCCGCGCGCGGCCTCAAGCTCGCTGGCCGACGTGGGGCAAATTAGCGAAATCGAGGGCTCGTGCGCAGAAGCGGGCATCGTTATCGTGCAAGTGAAGGGTAGGGGTCGGGCGCGGATGCTCGCCAGAGCGCCCGCAGGCAATAAGCATAACGCCTGCGCCGCCCCGGTCGCTGCCGTTACCATTACCATCGCGCTTCGGGTGCATAGCACGCTCATAAGTAACAAAGGAACTCATGCAAGCACAAGCGGGGCAGGCAGCAAGCCCAGTGGTCCCCCGGCGACTGGTGCGTGGTCACTGGTACGCCTTGCTCGCGCTGTTGCTCGTGGTTGCCGCTTGCAGCCCGAGCCTGAACTGGCGCAATGCCTCGCTGGATGGCTTGCGCTTTTCCCTTCCCTGCAAGCCGGACACCGCCGAGCGCCCCGTGGTTCTGGATGGGCACACCCTGCACATGGCCATGGCCGGCTGCCAAGCCGAGGGTGCGCTTTTTGCGGTTAGCCGGATCACCTTGCCCCCGGGCCTACCTGCTGCGTCTGTTTTGGCGCAATGGCAACAAGGCGCGTGGGCACGCATCCAGGCCGGCCCCGCTACCGAGCGAACGTTGCCCGCCTCAGCCCAGGGCAGCCCGGCCATGGTCATTTACGCGGCCAGCGGCCGCACGCCGCAGGGCGAGCCAGTGCAGGCGCAGCTGGTGTGGCTGCAAAGCGGCAACACCCTTTTTCACCTGGCCTTGTACGCGCCGCGCATCCGCGCGGAGATGCAAGAGCCGTTTTTGAGCGCCGTCCAGCTGCCATGAATCCTTCTGATTTCCAACCTTTGCCGACCCGGCGCGCCGTCAGCCTGTTTTTAGCGTTTGCGCTGGCCTATTTTCTTTCGACGCTGATTCGGGCGATTACCGCCACCCTGGCGCCCACACTGGTGCAGGAGTTCTCCTTGGGGGCGGGCGATTTGGGGCTTTTGGCCGGAGGCTACTTTTTTGGTTTTGCGCTGACCCAGCTGCCCTTGGGTCGCTGGTTGGACCGCCTGGGCCCCAAGCGTGTGTTGCTAGCATTTTTGGCTGTGGCGGTGCTCGCATGCCTGGGTTTTGCGTTGGCTACCAACTTTGGCGGTCTGTTGGCTGCCCGCACTTTGTGCGGTGTGGGCGTCAGCGCCTGTCTGATGGCGCCTTTGACCAGCTACCGCCGCTGGTACGCGCCCGCCATGCAAATGCGCGCCAACTCCTGGATGCTGATGACCGGCGCCTTGGGTATGGTTGCCTCGACGCTGCCCGTGCAGTGGCTCATGCCACTGACCGGTTGGCGTCCCCTGTTTATCGGCTTAGGCTTTTTGCTGCTGCTGGCGATGGCGCTAATTGCCTGGGCGGTTCCCGAGTCATCGGCGCAGGCTGCGCCGATGACCGACGCGTCGCAAGCACCGGCCCCTGACACCGGCTACGCCCAAGTCTGGCGCGACCCCTTGTTTCGCAGCCTGGCGCCCTCGGGCTTCGTGTGTTACGGCGGCTTGGTAGCGGTGCAGACGTTGTGGGCGTCCCCGTGGATGGTCAAGGTGGCCGGCTACACCCAGGGCGAGGCGGCTCAGGGCATGTTTTGGCTCAATGTAGCCATGATGCTGTGTTATCTGGCCTGGGGCAGCTTCATGCCTTGGCTTGCCCGCCGAGGCTACAGCGCCTTGTTTTTGATGCGCTGGTACACGCCCGTCAGCCTCCTGGTGCTCGCGGCTATCGCCTGGGCGGGCCCCGCGCTGGGCGCTTACAGCGCTTTAGCCTGGACACTGTACTGCCTCAGTTGCACCGTAGGCACCTTGGCGCAGCCGGCCATTGGCATGGCCTTTCCTGCCCATTTGGCCGGGCGGGCCTTGTCGGCCTTCAATTTGCTGATCTTCAGCGGCGTTTTTGCAGTCCAATGGGGCGTGGGTCTGGCCATTGACGCTTTGCAAGCCCAGGGATGGACGCAGGTGGCTGCGTACCAAGGCGCCATCGGCCTGTATGGCCTGTGCTGCCTGGCAGCGTACCTGCACATGCTGCGGGCCAGGCCGCATAATTGACGCCTTCGCGCCCGCACTACCGCCTTTATGCCCAGCAGTATTTTGATCATCGCCCATGCGCCCTTGGCCGGGGCCTTGCGCGCCTGTGTGCTGCATGTTTTCCCTGAGGTGCAAAGCCATTTGCACGCCTTGGATGTACAGGCCAACGAGTCGCCCGAGGCTACGTTGGCCAGCGCCCGCATCCTGATCGGCCAGTGCCCGGATGCGTCGGTGCTGGTGCTGACCGACGTGTTTGGCGCCACGCCCTGCAATGTGGCGCAAAAAGTGGTGGACGGCCAGGCCTCCAAACTCGTCGCCGGTGTGAACTTGCCCATGTTGCTGCGCACCGTCAATTACCGCCACGAAAGTCTCGATGCGCTGGTGACCCGGGCCTTGGCCGGTGCGTCCCAGTCCATCATGCAGGTGGCGGTGGCGCCCCCTCTGAACCAAAACAAACGCAACCATGATCCAAGCGACCACGACCATCAACAATAAATTGGGCCTGCACGCCCGCGCCTCGGCCAAGTTCACCAAACTGGCAGGCAGCTTTCCGTGCGAGGTCTGGATGAGTAAGGGCGAGCGCCGTGTGAATGCCAAAAGCATCATGGGCGTCATGATGCTGGCCGCCGGTATCGGCTCGCAAGTCATCCTAGAGACCGAGGGCGAGCGGGCGCAAGAAGCGATGGACGCATTGCTGGCGCTGATCGCCGACCGCTTCGGCGAAGGCGAATAGGCGCGCGGGGTTCGGCAGCATGACTTTTTCTATCCACGGTCTGGCGGTCTCACGCGGTGTGGCCATTGGCCGCGCCGTGTTGGTGGCGTCCAGCCGTATGGATGTGGCGCACTATTTCGTGCAGCCTGAGCAAGTGCAAGCCGAAATCGAGCGCGTGCGCGCCGGGCGCAACCAGGTGGTTCACGAACTGCAGCAACTGCAGCAAAGCGTGGCGCATATGAGCCCTAAAGACGCGCCCCAGGAGCTCAGCGCGCTGCTCGATGTGCACCTGATGCTGCTGGACGACGCCGAGCTGGAAGCGGGCGTCAAGCGCTGGATTGTCGAGCGCCTGTACAACGCCGAATGGGCGCTCACGGCCCAGTTAGAAGTCATTGCGCGCAATTTTGACGAAATGCAGGACCCCTACTTGCGCGAGCGCAAGGCCGATCTGGAGCAAATCGTCGAGCGCGTACTGCGCGCCATGCGCGGCGTTGCCTCGCCGGTGGTGGCCCCGTCGCGCAAAACCGCCAAACCAGCGCAACAAGACTTGCTGCTGGGCGACACCGTCGATGTGCCTTTGGTGCTGGTGGCGCACGATCTGTCGCCCGCCGACATGCTGCAGTTCAAACAAAGCGTGTTTGTTGGCTTTATCACCGACGTAGGCGGCAAAACCTCGCACACCGCCATCGTCGCGCGCAGCATGGACATTCCGGCCGTGGTCGGTGCGCGCACCTGCAGCCAATTGGTGCGCCAAGACGACTGGGTGATTATTGACGGCGACGCCGGCGTGGTGATAGTTGATCCTTCGCCCATCATCCTGGCCGAATACAGTTTCAAAAAGCGCCAGCATGAGCTTGAGCGCGGCCGCCTGGCGCGCTTGCTGAACACCCCGGCGGTCACACTCGATGGCGAAAGCGTACAGCTGCTGGCCAACATCGAAATGCCCGAAGACGCCCACAGCGCCTTGGCTGCGGGCGCCCTGGGCGTAGGCTTATTTCGTAGCGAGTTTTTGTTCATGGGCCGGCGTGGCCACTTGCCCGACGAGGAGGAGCAGTTTGAGGCCTACAAGCGCGCCGTCCAGGACATGCACGGCTTGCCCGTCACCATCCGCACCGTTGACGTGGGCGCGGACAAGCCGCTTGACGACAGCGTACACGACGCCGCCCACCTCAACCCGGCGCTGGGCTTGCGCGCCATTCGCTGGAGCCTGGCCGATCCGGCCATGTTTTTGACGCAGTTGCGCGCTATTTTGCGTGCCGCCGCGTTCGGGCAGGTGCATTTGCTCATCCCCATGTTGGCGCACCAATCAGAGATTGAGCAGACCTTTGCCCACATCGCCCAAGCACGCGCCATGCTCGATAGGCGCGGCCAGGCTTACGGGCCCATCCAGGTGGGCGCCATGATCGAAATCCCGGCCGCAGCGCTCATGCTCAAGCGGTTTTTGAAGTACTTTGACTTTTTGTCCATCGGCACCAACGACTTGATTCAGTACACCCTGGCCATCGACCGTGCTGACGAGTTGGTGGCCCATTTGTACGATCCGCTGCATCCGGCGGTCTTGCAATTGGTGGCCAGCACCATTGCCGAGTGCCGCAAGCAAGGCAAAGGCGTGAGTATTTGTGGCGAAATGGCCGGCGACATCAGCTTAACGCGCTTGCTTTTAGGCCTGGGATTGCGCAGCTTTTCCATGCACCCGGCGCAGATTTTGGCCGTCAAACAAGAAATATTGCGCTCGGATACCAAGCGCCTCGCGCCTTGGGCGCAAAGTGTGCTCGAGGCGGACAACCCCGCTTTGCTGGTCGGCAACACTGCGGTGTAAAACGAGCCTTAGCTCGGCCGCTGGTCGGTACTGGGCCGCTGCCAGAGGTTGATGCCACCCTCCGTGGCGTGGCGGTCGATAGCAGCGAGCTCGTCGGGCGTAAATTCCAAGCGTTTGACGCTTTCGACCAGCTCCATAATTTGCGCCGGCTTGCTAGCGCCTACAAGCGCACTGGTCACCCGGCCTGCGCGCAGCACCCAGGCCAGGGCCATTTGCGCCAGGCTTTGGCCCCGCTGCTGCGCAATGCTTTGCAGAGCGCGAACCTGCTCCAAATTGCGCTCGTTAAGGTGCTCGGGCCGCAGCGACGTGCCGCCGGGCCGGTTGATACGCGCATCGGCCGGAATGCCGTTCAGGTATTTGCCAGTCAGCACCCCTTGGGCCAGCGGGCTAAAGGCGATGCAGCCCAGGCCCAGGTCGTCCAGCGTGTCCAGCAAGTCCTCCTCCACCCAGCGGTTGAGCAGGCTGTACGAGGGCTGGTGTATCAGCGTGCGCACGCCCATGGCCGCCAGCAGTGCCACCGCCTCGCGGGTCTTTGTCGCCGAGTAGCTGCTGATGCCAATGTACAGGGCCTTGCCTTGCTGCACCGCACTGGCCAGCGCGCCGCAGGTTTCTTCTAAAGGCGTGTCTGGGTCAAAGCGGTGGCTGTAAAAAATATCGACATAGTCCAGGCCCATGCGTTGAAGGCTTTGGTCCAGGCTGGCCAGCACGTACTTGCGCGATCCGCCGCCCTGCCCGTAGGGGCCGGGCCACATGTCCCAGCCCGCTTTGGTCGAGATCAGCAACTCGTCGCGGTAGGGCCGAAAGTCACGGCGCAGGTGCTCGCCAAAGTTGATTTCCGCGCTGCCAAAGGGCGGGCCGTAGTTGTTGGCCAAATCAAAGTGCGTAATGCCCAAATCAAACGCGGTGCGCAGCATCACGCGCTGGGTCTGAAAGGCGGTGGTATCGCCAAAGTTATGCCACAGCCCCAAAGAAATGGCGGGCAGCTTCAGCCCGCTGCGTCCGCAGCTGCGGTAAGGCATGCGCCCGTCGTAGCGCTCCGCGTCGGCCTGGTAAGTCATGCCTGGCGGCTTGCTTAGTTGGCAAAGGCGGCAATGCCGGTCATCGCACGCCCCAGAATCAAGGCGTGGATGTCGTGCGTGCCTTCGTAGGTGTTGACCACCTCTAGGTTCACCAGATGGCGTGCCACGCCAAACTCATCGCTGATGCCGTTGCCGCCCATCATGTCGCGCGCCATGCGGGCGATGTCCAGCGCTTTGCCGCAGGAGTTGCGCTTGAGGATGGAGGTGACCTCCACGCTGGCCGTGCCCTCGTCTTTCATGCGGCCAAGGCGCAGACAGCCTTGCAGGCCCAGCGAGATTTCGGTTTGCATATCGGCCAGTTTTTTCTGGATCAGCTGGTTGGCGGCCAAGGGGCGGCCAAACTGCTGGCGGTCCAGGGTGTATTGGCGCGCACGGTGCCAGCAGTCCTCAGCCGCGCCCAAAGCGCCCCAGGCAATGCCGTAGCGCGCGCTGTTTAAGCAGGTAAAAGGTCCTTTCAGTCCGCGCACTTCGGGGAAGGCGTTTTCCTCGGGACAGAACACGCCGTCCATCACGATCTCGCCGGTGATGCTGGCACGCAAGCCCACTTTGCCGTGGATGGCCGGGGCGGACAGGCCTGCCATGCCTTTTTCGAGGATAAAGCCGCGTATGGGGCCCACCGCACCCGACTCGCTTACCTCTTTGGCCCAGACCACGAAGACATCGGCGATCGGGCTGTTGCTAATCCACATCTTGGCGCCGCTGAGTTGGTAGCCACCGGCCACTTTTTGGGCACGGGTCACCATGCTTTGCGGGTCTGAGCCGTGGTTGGGTTCGGTCAGACCAAAGCAACCAATGGTTTTTCCGCTGGCCAGCGCGGGCAGGTATTTTTGGCGCTGCGCTTCGGTGCCGAATTCGTAAATGGGCAGCATCACCAGCGAGCTTTGCACGCTCATCATGGAGCGGTAACCGCTGTCCACGCGCTCCACCTCGCGTGCGATCAGGCCGTAGGCGACGTAATTGAGGCCCGGTCCGCCATAGGCCTCGGGGATGGTGGGGCCCAACAAGCCCAGCTCGCCCATTTCCCGGAAGATGGCCGGGTCCGTGGTTTCATGCCGAAACGCCTGGGTCACCCGGCTTTGCAATTTGTCTTGGCAATAGGCGGCGGCGGCGTCGCGCACCATGCGCTCGTCATCGCTGAGTTGAGCGTCCAGTAAAAAAGGGTCCTGCCAGAGAAAAGTGGCATGTGCCATAGCACCTCCAAAAATGAATGCTTGATTATCCGTTGCGCGCCTAGTGCAGGCTGATCTTGCCGTACCAGGCGGTGGCTTGGCTGTGGGTGTTGTCGCTGTCGGTCATGATGCCAATACCCACCAAGGCGCCGGGTTCTTGCCCAAAGGCCGCGCGGTAGTCGGCCCGTATGTCGCGCAGATAGTGGCGCCATTGTTTGAGGCCCTGGGGCCCGGACTCCACCACGATTTTGCGAATGCGGTCCGTGCGGGCGTTGTGGATCACGGTACCGGTAGGGCGGGTGTTGCACCAGACATACATCAGCGTCGCGTAGGGCATTTCTTCGCCCGTAACTAGCCGGGTGAGCTCATTGAGTGCGCTGTCTTTGGCCGAAAACTGGCTGCGGTCGCCCTCAAAGGCCAGCACCAAGCGCACCGGTGAGTCGTCGCCATGGCGGGTGGCCATATCTGCCCCGTCAATGAGCGCGGGCACATTCCATGAAAAATGGATGCGTCCCAGGTCTTCGGCGGCGATGTGCACCGGCGTGCGCACCATGCTGGCCGAGTCTTGCGCGCGTGCGCGCAAAGCCAGGCGTGCGCCCTGCGGGTCTGCGGGGGCCTGACTGTCAAGCTGGTAGTCCGTGGCCGTTTTTCCGGGAAGATGTAAGGCTTGCCATTGGCTCAGATCCAGCACGCTCCATGCGGCCTGGGTGCTGTTTTGCGCAGTGGGTGCCGGGGCCGTGGCGCAAGCGCTCAGGAGCGCGACAAGCCAGGCTATTGCGCCCCATGCCAGCCACCGCCGCAGGGCAGGCTGTGCAAATAGGCGCGGGCGGTCGACTTGCAATGCGTAGGACACGTGCGGGCAGTTCGGTTGTAGGTGGGGCCAACAGAGAAACTGCATGCATTGTGCCCGAGCGCCGTGACCGCTTTGGCGACCTAGGACAAAGGCAGGCGCAGGTTCAGGCCTATCAGCCAGTTACGCGGCAGGCCAGGCTCGTAGTACTGCAAATTGGCGTTTTGGTTAACGATGACCGAGCCTACGTAGCGCTCATCACCCAGGTTGTTGACACGGCCGTAGACGGTCAGCGTGCCTTTGTCCACCGCCCAGCGCTGCTGCAGCGCCATATTGAACACAGTGTGCCCATCGGCAGAGGCGGTATTGGCGTCATTGGCATAGATGCGTCCGGCCTGCACTAATTCCAGCGCGGCGCGGGCTCCGGTGGCGCCTGCCGCGTTTTCCCAGGCCAGTTCAGAAAACACCGTGGTTTGTGGAATGCCCGGCAGCTTATTGCCCGCCTGCAGGGTGCTTGCGGGCACGGTCGTCGCGTACTGCGCGTCGATAGCGGCAGCGGACAAGCGCAGGCTCACTTGCGGGTGTAACCAGGTGCTGGCGCTGAGCTCCCAGCCACTGCGTGTGGTGTTGGGCGCATTCTTGTAGGAAGACTGGCCGGCGCTGGTGGTGTCGACCATGATTTCATTGCTGGTATTGATCTGGTAGAAGGCCAGGTCCAGGCGGGTGCGTGGCGCCGGGGTCCACTTGGTGCCCAGCTCGTAGTGCTGGCTGTTAGAAGCGTTCAACCCGGTGTTAAAGCTACCTTTGACGACAGCCGGTGTGCTGCTCACGGTCGAGTAGGCCACTTCGGCCAGCGTCGGGCTTTCAAAGCCTTGCCCATAGTTGGCGTACACATTGAGTGTGTTGGCCGCGTGCCAGGTCAGGCCCAATACCGGATTGGCTGCGCTGTAGCTGATCGCGCCCGAGCCATCGCCGTCTTGCAAATACAGGTCACTGCTGCTCAGGGACACATTGCTCCAGCGCAGTCCGCCCGTCAGTGACAGTTTTTCACTAACGTGGGCCGTGGCCTGCACGAAGGCATCGCTGTTTTGGGCCTGGTTGTCTTCGTTGCGGGTGATGGGGTCGCCGGTTTTCTGGCCGCCGCTGGATTTGCCGGCCTGGCGGCGCTCCACCGAGCGGTCAAATTCATAGCCCGCAGCCCATTGCAGCGGGGTGTCGTTCCACAGGCTGCGTGCGTTGTATTGCGCGCCGACGCCGTAATAGGCGCGGCCCAAGCCGACCCAGCCTCCGGTGGGGGCGCTGGCACTGGCCACCTGGTATTGCAGGTTGTCGCGGGTACCGTAGTAGGCGCGGGTGTGCAGGCTGTGGTCTGCGTCGAATTGGTAACTGACCGAACTGCCCCATTGGTTTTGCAACACCACCTTGCGGGTTTGGTAGCCCAGAGCGCCGGTGCCTGCCGCCGAGGGGTCGCCGAGCTGCTCTTTTTTGAGGCCTAAGGCGTCTTGCGCCAAGGGCATATCAAATTGGTTAAACACCATGTGCACGCGGGTTTGCGCGTTGGCATCAAAGCGCAAACTGGTGTTGAACTGGCGGCGCTCAGCGGCGCTGTTGGCCCGGTAGCCGTCGGTGGAGAAGGTGGCGTAGTCGGCGACGATACCCGCGCTGCCTGCTGTGCCGGCTAACTGGTAATCGGCGCGGCGCAGGCCGTAGGCGCCGGTGAAATATTGGTACTGGGCGGTCGTCTCTTGGGGTGCGTCCTGCGTGAATGCCGAAATCACGCCGCCCGAGGAGTTGCCATACAGCAGGGCCAGCGGCCCGCGCAAGACTTCGATGCGCTCGGTCGAGGTCAGGCTGATGGACGACGACTGGCCTTGCCCGTCTGGCGTGGTGGCGGGAATACCATCAATAAGCAAACGGATGCCGCGGATGCCAAAAGCCGCACGGGCCCCAAAGCCCCGGATGGAGACTTGCAGGTCCTGGGCGTAGTTTTGCCGCTCCAAAATCGTCAGGCCGGGTACGCGGACCAGGGCCTCGGACAGGTTGACCTGGGCGCCGCCGCCGGCGATCGCCTCGCGTCCCACGGTTTGGATTGCCGCCGGCGCATCAAAGCTGCGCATTTCGGCGCGCGAAGCGCTCACGACCACCTCTTCAAGTGTCTGGGCTTGCGCGGGTACCAGCGCAATCACCGTTAATGACGAGAAACAAATGCGCAACGCAGCGCCGGATCGGGGTGGCATGTGGGCGAACTCCAAGGGGCAGGGCGCGGCCCAGGGGCTGAAACACCCCGGGCTGCCCTGTGGGCCCAGATTGTGTCCGAGGCCCTACGCCCCAGACAATGAAATTTTTTTCAAGCAAGCAGTGAAGAAATAGGCGGGTCATTCGGGTGCGATTCGAGGGTTTTCACTATGGAAGAAATCCCCCTAAAAATTAAAGTGGCTTCACGCGCTGCCTGATGTGGCTTTTCACACAGGGGTAGGCGCTGCCGGCCTGCACAGTGTGGGTTTGGCTTCTTTGAACGATGGAGACACCATGAGCTATTCACTGCGCAACACATTGCGCCGCACGGCCACCTGCTTGGCGATCGGCGCGGCTTTTTCGGTCGGGCTAGGCACCGCGTTTGCCGCTGGCGACGACGCCAACCTGGAAAAACTCGGCGCGTTTAAGAAAACCGATACGCCCGGAACCCTGGTCAAAGTACCCCAGGGCGGCAAATATGCGGAAAACCTCACCAAGATGCTCAAAGAAATCCGCATGCCCGAAGGATTCAAGATTGAGCTCTTCGCCATTGTTCCGGACGCACGCGGCATTGCCGTGAGCCGCAATACGGCCGCCGTCTGGGTTGGCACGCGCAAGAGCAAGGTCTACTACGCCAATGACCGCGACATGGACAACGTGGCTGACACGGTCGAAGAATTCAGCCCCAGCGTGAAGTTTGACGTGCCCGCCGGCGTTTGCTACTCGCCCGACGGCTTCTTGTTTGTGGCTGAGCGCAACCGCGTGATGATGTTCCCTGCCGCCGAGTACTTCACCGAGACCTCCGACACCGTGGCTGTGCCCATCGTCAAGCAAGGTGACCTGATTCCAGCCGAGGAGGAGTCCTACAACCACACCGCGCGCGCTTGTGTGATTGGGCCTGACAACCGCATCTACATCACCTTGGGTCAGCCCTTTAATGTGACCCCACCCGAGAAGGTGGACCTGTACCGCAAAGTGGGTATTGGTGGCGTAGTCAGCTTTAACCGCGACGGCGGCGACCGCAAAGTGGTGCTGACCGGTCTGCGTAATTCTTCAGGCCTGGCTTTCAACCCCAAGGACAGCTCTCTGTGGTGGACGGATAACCAAGTCGATGGCATGGGTGACGAAACGCCCCCAGGCGAGCTTAACAAAGTACCAGTCGGCGCCGATGGCAAGCTGGTTCATGGCCTGTGGTACGGCCATCCCTACTACGGCGGCGGCGATGTGCGCACCGACGACTACAAGGGCAAGCCTATCCCGAAAGAAATGGCTGACAAATACGTCAAACCCCAAGTCGAGATGGTGGCCCATGCTGCTGATCTGGGCATGATGTTCTACACCGGCAAGCAATTCCCGGCCAAGTACAAAAACGCCATTTTTAGCGCCCAGCATGGCTCTTGGAATGCAGTTAAGCCCCGTGGCGCTCGCATCATGGTGACTTACTTGGACGACAAGGGCAATGCGGTCAAGACCGAGCCCTTTGCTGAGGGCTGGATGAACGCCGATGGCGTCTACCTGGGCCGCCCTGTGGATGTGCAGCAATACATCGACGGATCGATCCTGGTATCTGACGACAAGGCTGGTGCGGTGTACCGCATCTCTTACCAGAAGTAATTATTCTGGTCAAAAGCGGGCCGGGCTGCGTGCCGGGCCCGCTTTTTTGCGCCCTGTGGTTACCAATTTCTTTTGATCGATGCTATGAAAATTCCGTTCCTGCTGGCAATTGCGGCCACCCCCCTTTGCTTGTCCGCCTGGGCAGGCGACGCCGATGCGGGCAAAGCCAAAGCCACACCTTGCGCTACCTGTCATGGCGCTAAAGGTATCTCTACCCTCAATGAGGCCCCCAACCTGGCCGGACAACCCGAGATCTACCTGATCGAGCAGTTGCGCGCCTACCGCAGTGGCAAGCGCCAAAACGAGATGATGGCCATCATGGCCAAGCCCTTGAGCAATACCGATATTGAGGACCTGGCCGCTTGGTACGCGTCGATCAAAATCGACCTTAAATAATCGCGCCCCGCTCAGGCCCGCGTGGGCAGCCAACTGCCCAGGGCAAACACCGAGTTGGGCGCATTGGGTTTGGACAGTGCAGGCGCGGTCTTTTTGACCAGGCTTTTCTTGGGCGTGCTGCGCTCTTGCACGGCAAAGCCTTTGGCTTTTTGCTGTAGCGCCAGGCTGTGCAGGCTGATGTTCTTCATGTGCTCGAGCAGGGCACTTTGCAGTTGCTCCCACAACGCCTCGGTCATGTCTTCCTGACCACGCTGCGCGCGTGCCGGGCCTTCTTCGATGGCCAGCACGATGTCGGCTACCGAAATCGTGTCGCCCCTAAAGCCCAGCGCATAGCCGCCACCGGGCCCGCGGGTGCTCTCCACCAATCCATGCTGGCGTAATTTGGCAAATACCTGCTCCAGGTAGGACAAAGAAATGCCGTGGCGCAGGGCCAAATCGCTCAGCGGCACCGGTTGCCCGGGTGTGCGCAACGCCAAGTCCACCATGGCATTGATGGCAAAACGGCTGCGGGTACTCAATCGCATAAGAACTCCTTAGGGTTAACGCACCAGGGGTGCTGGGCGGAATGTAGGCGGTCTAATACATCGTGTAAATTCGTATTTTTTCAATATTTACTTCGAATAAATCGAAGTAAATAATGTCGAGCGCCTGGGTAGATGCGCCAAAAATGGAGAATTCCTGATGAATTTCAAGCACTTGTATTACTTTTGGGTGACCGCCAAGTCTGGCGGCGTGATGCGCGCGGGCGAGCAATTGCACACCACACCGCAGACGCTGTCGGGCCAGATCCACCTGCTGGAGGACTGGCTGGGCCGCAAACTCTTCAAGAAAAGCGGCCGTTCGCTGGAGCTGACCGAGCACGGCCGCCTGGCTCTGGGCTATGCCGATCAAATTTTCACCTTAGGCAGCGAGCTCGAGACGGCGGTGCGCCAGGCCCACGGCGGCACCCAGGTGCTGGAGTTTCGGGTGGGCGTGGCCGATTCGGTAAATAAATCGGTGGCCTACCGGCTTTTGGAGCCGGCCTTGTCTTTGGCCTCGCCTGTGCGCATGGTGTGTAGCGAGGGTAAGTTCTCCGACTTGTTGTCGCAGCTGGCTTTGAACCGCATTGACTTGGTGATTGCCGACGCGCCCATGTCGCGGCGGATCAATGTGCGCGCCTTTAACCACGCCTTGGGCCGCAGCAGCATGTCCTTTTTGTGTACGCCGCAAGTGGCGGCCCAATTGAGCGGGCCATTTCCCGCTTGCTTAAATGGCGCACCCTTGCTCATACAGGGTGCCCAGGCCTCGGTGCGCCCACAGCTTGAGGCTTGGCTTACGCGGCACAACATCACGGCGCGCATCGTCGGCGAGTTTGATGACGGTGCCCTCATGACCGCCTTTGGCCGCGAGGGCCGGGGCGTGTTCATCGTGCCTCGCGTGATGGAGCAAGAAACCATGGACCAATGCGCCGTGCAATGCGTAGGCCGCAGCGAGGAATTGGTGGAAGAGTTTTACGCCGTGTCCGTGGAGCGGCGTATCAGCCACCCCTGCGTGCTGGCTATTACCGACGCGGCGCGCGGCCAGCTGTTTAGCTGAGCGGCTAGCCCGGCTTGCCCTTGCCTGCAACCTATACTGAAGCGGTGAAATGCACCCCCAAGCGAGCGCGCCCATGAGCGCCGCCGACCCCACTCTCATGCGCCGCGCCCGCGGGGTGCGCAGCGTGGTACGACGGCGTATTGCGCTGCGCGCGCGCAGTTTGCCGCCGGTGTGGCGCGGCATGTTGTGGATCGCGGCCAGTGGCGTCGTATCTTCGGTGCTCAACACCATCTTGAGCAGCGTCACGCGTACTCTGGGTCCGTCTGAGGCGCAATGTGTGCGCTTGCTCGTTGGCACATTGGCTGTGTTGCCGCTGGTTATGCGCATAGTCCTGGCC
>Ga0114963_10000957_pt1 | contig 19784 bp, 24 predicted proteins | sample C_131016_EF_Meta_FD_87019 | JGI IMG/M metagenome (GOLD analysis project Ga0114963, IMG submission 87019) | Freshwater microbial communities from Lake Croche, Canada to study carbon cycling - C_131016_EF_MetaG | ecosystem: Environmental > Aquatic > Freshwater > Lake | place: Lake Croche, Canada...
TTAAGTTATATTATTGAAAAATTTTGCAATAAAGAAGACGGTGTTCGTAATTTAAAAAGATGTATTGAAATTATATATACTAAGCTAAACTTATATAAGTTAATGAAGCCTGATACAAACTTATTTCAGGAAGATATGACATTACACATCAAGTTCCCAATAGAAATAACAAAAAATATTGTAGATAAACTAATTAAACACGACAACAATAACGTGCCTTCATATTTAAGTATGTATTTGTAAATAATACAAGCAATTTGTGCATTTATAATTGCTTGTATTATTTTGTATTATTTTTTATTATTTTGTATAACAACAACGTCTATAAAAGTTTGGTTCTAATATTCTGAATAAGGAACATTATTCATACCACGAGAGATTAAATAATTATATGTATCTGGGTTCATACACGCACAACCCATACTACTTGAATATGTATTAGGGCAACATTCAGGACTGAATGGCATATTATCAAAAAGAGATAACTGACCTTCTGGTAACGGAAGTGACTGATTAGGTCTATTTAAAATAGATTGAACTTCACTAGATATAGGCTTACCATCTACAACAGTTAAATTTTGAGAACCCCATTTTGAAGTATCGACTACATCTGGACTAGTTAAAGAATACGCAGACGATTCTCCATAATTAGTATTTGCACCAACAAATCCTTCTTTTTTTGTGCCAGAATGTACCGAAGATGGTTGAATTGCTGGCGCAGGCATATGTTGGGTTAGATTTGTCATCCCGGTCTTACTCTTTGTTTGTTTTGTCATATTTTCTAAACTCTCCTTTAATCCATAAATATTACAACATCCGCCAATTGTATGAATAGCCATTATTAGATAAATAATTCCTATTAAAATTAAATATTCTAGATTAATAACAAAACCAAATACAGAAATATTCATATTATACATATTTAATAGATTATAATTTTCTTTATTTATTCAAAAAAATATCAATACAAGAATTATAATCATATATTTTTAAATTTTTTATATAAAATGATTGTGAATCTGTCAAAAGATGGTATAATTTTTCCTCATTTGTTTTTTTACTATTTTTTTTGTGTTCAAAATCAAGTGTTGTTAATATAGGAATATGTTGCGAACAAAAACATATATTTGGACCACCACTTATTTTTACATTTTTATCTAAATTATAAATATATTGTTCGCTTAAATTTGCACCATCTATTTCAACACAACCATACACTCTCTCTCCTTTCTCCAAAATATCTCCTATATTTATATTTTTGATTGGCTTTATTTGCCCATTTTTAAGTTTTATCTCTACATCACCAGTAAATCCTCCATCTAAATATTTATGAATTTCATCTTCTTTTATTTTTGTTGCAGTTGAGCTATATTTATTTTTTATGCTATTAATCTTTGTGTATATATTCATCATTTGTTTAGTGTCATCATATTTATCCAAATCATCCCAATCTGAAAACTCTAAATCATTTAATACAATTGTTTTTGTATTCGTATTAAAACAATATAAATATGGTTCATTATAATTCTCCACAATAATAGAATCTGGATGGTTAGATACCATAATAAGTTTATTTTTATAATACACTTTATGTGTATCTGAAACTATTATACCATTTAAATTATACATTATAGAACCCTTTGTTTCGACCATTATTTTTGCAGTAATAAATACACTATTTTTCAATTTATCACCAACTTTAATATCGTGGGCCTTTTTTTTATCTCCATTGTACATTTCAAATACAGTGTTTTTATCAAAGCATTTTACGCTTGGAATAGACAACCCACTTTTGAGCCTTAACACATCTGACATAAATGTCAATATTAACGCCAATGGAATTGCAACCGCAATAAATATAGATGTGTTTGCAATTGCTGCACCCCAAGTAAAAGGAAATATCCAAAAAAGTGCTATCATTGCAGATAACGCAATTAAAATTATTACTATAAATTGGGCGATTGCGCCTAATAATGCTTTTAAAGTATAATATGTGCTCAATGACGTTAATAACCCTACAGTCATTGTTCCCTGCAATTTTCCGATGAAATCTCTTACACTTATGATTATTTGTTGTAAAGGAACCATTACATTCATTAAACGTCCCATTATTTCTTGCACAACGGTTTGAAATAAATTACGAACTTTATCAATCATGCTTCTTATTTCATTTATTGCATTTTTTATTGAGTCTATTACAGAAAGAAACATTTTTGTCACAAATGTTAATGGTTTTAATGCTTCTCCTGTGATTCCTTGTAAAATATTCTGGGTACAATAAGTAAAATTTGCAGTTGTATAGTTATTTATTGTATCACCATCTGGTTTATTTATAATTCCTGCAAATGGGATTATATAAGGCTTACACCTTTGATTAATCCAGTCATCTTTTATGGGCTGGATATTTGCAATAATATAACAATATGATACTAGCACAATTAACACTATTGTTATAATTATAACTAAAAATACTGATGAACCATATTGGTCAAAATATGTCAAATTATCATATAATTTTTTTATTTTATCATCCATATATAGTAAAAGGATAATTTCGCCTATAAATATAACAAATGATCCTCCCAATCCCAGAAAAGTTCATTTCCAATGGGTATTGTATGTTTATTTGTTATTAAACAACTAAACCAATCTGTTTTTACATTTGAAATTTCCGCCTTTTTATAATTTTCTACCTTAATAAATATATTGCTATTCTGGTCAAACACATAATGGGACCCTGTAACATAAATATCATCACCATTTACCCCACCCTTTTTAATAACATACAGTGGTATAGATAATGATTTATTATCTATTTTCATAACTGACTCAACAACACTACCATCTTCTAAAATATCACCTAAATCTATATCTTTCATAAGTTTAATATTTTTATTTTGTAGTTTTACTTTTGTATATGGGTTAAAACATTTACCAAGAACTCTTACTAGTTGTCCAGGCGGACCATTCCAAGTACTATTCATTGTTTTTATACTACCATCAATCATATACATTAATGTAACCATAATACCGATTGTTTTACCAATTAAATCTTTAATTCCAATTGTAATTTTTTGAAATTCAATAACTAAATTCAAAAATATACCAAAAATGGACTGAACAATTGTTGATATAAATGTTCTTATTTTATCAAACATTGCTCTAATGCTATTTATCTCATTTAGAAAACTACCCAATAAATTAGATATTGAGCTTGTAATATATGTTAAAGGTTGTAATAAAAAACCCATGTAACTGCCTTGCATGTTTTGAATACAATATGTAAAGTCTTGTTCAATATTACTAGATAAAGGCATATACATTGGATTACAACGATACAAAGGCCAGTTTGATTTTATTTCTTGCACCGAACTTAAAAAATAAATACCTGTAATATATAAAACAAATGCTAAATTTATGTAAATAAAGTTGATCCAGTTTTTCCCTGATGGCATAATTTATATTATTATTATATTTTATACTTTCTATGTTTTGATGCATTTTTTCTTTTACCCTTTTTCATTTTATTTCTTTTTGTTTTTGTTTTTTTACCACCACTATAACACCCCCACGTCATATTGTTATTTACTAGCTTACCACCTTTTTGTGTTGCATATTTATCATATACAGCATTTGCTGCACCTTGAGTACTTATTTGTGAGTTTTGTATAACTTGTGAGTTAGGGTCTTGACCTGGACCATTTTGAACAGTATATGACATTTGAAACTGAGGGACTTTTATCATTGAGCCTCCTTTACTAGTTTTGTGTGTTTTGTGTGTTTTTTGTTTTCTTTTACCACCACCAATTACTTTTTGAAGATTTGTTAACTTTGTTTGAACAGAATGTTGTTCTGCCATCGCAGAGTCGCGAGGATTTCCTGCAAGCATACCTTTTGTTGTAGGATAAAACATACCTGTATTATTTACCGACATATATATAAATGTATATATAAATATTTATTAGTTCAAATTAATAAATATTTATTCTGAATTTAAATATAATGGATGATAGTCAAAAACTTCAATTACAGCGGATGATTACCGCAAATAATACAGAAGACCAAACTGATTTAATACGCAAACTAAAACATAGTGATATATTAAAGAATCAAATAAACAATATGATATTATTAAAAGCTAAATATAGAGACGATGCAGAACAAATACATTTAGAATGTATGAATGAATGCAATTTTTTATATACATACTATACTGATATTTATAATAAAATTAAAAAAGATGAAATTGATTTAAAGATTTTAAATAAATTTTTAGATGTGTTAAAACAAATAGAAGATGGCGTCCTTGACCAGCACGAAGGGTCTTTTAAAGTTGGGTCTTTACTAAAAGAATTATATGTTGATAGTGCACTTAAAAAGGCTGATAAATTAAACGAACAAGCTGAACAAACGCCAGAAAAAATTAAACCGCAAAAGACGATTAACTGGAAATTATATAAAATGATGAGATAATCTAAATCTCATTTTATTTATGAGTAATTTGAGTAATTTTACTAATTTAACACAATACATTTTTGTATATTGGGTTAAATATAAATTTATGTATGATATTTATACATATGTTTAAAAGATATTCAACAACACAAACATTGATTATTGTAGAGTCTCCTGCAAAATGTACAAAAATTGAGCAGATTTTAGGTCCAGGTTATAAATGTATTGCGTGTTTTGGACATATAAGAGAATTAGTTTCTCTCGATGATATTAATATACAAAATAATTTTAAACCAACCTTTACAAGAATAAATTCAGTTTTTAAAAAAAGACAATATGCTATTATTAAAAAAGCTATTCAAGAGGCTGATGATGTTATTCTTGCGTGCGACTTTGATAGAGAAGGAGAAGCAATATGTTGGCATTTATGTAAGTGTTTTAAATTGAGTATTCAAAAAACTAAACGAATTATCTTCACAGAAATTACTGAAACTGCTATTAAGAAAGCAATTATTGAGCCTACAACAATAAATATGAATATTGTTAATGCACAAATTACCCGCCAAATTTTGGATATGTTAGTTGGTTTTAAAATAACACCTATGTTATGGAAATTTATTTCAGAAAAAAATAAGAATTCACTTTCTGCTGGCAGATGTCAAACGCCTGCTTTACGCTTAATTTATGATAATGAGAAAGACATTACAGAATCGGGACCAGTGACGCAAATATATAATACAATTGGATATTTTACAAATATGAATATTCCGTTTGAATTGAATTATCATTTTGATAATGAGTCTGATTTAGTTGTTTTTCTTAATGAAACAACTCATCATAACCATATATACAATTGTAACACTCCAGTAAAAATAATTAAACCTCCGCCCGAACCTTTTACAACATCACGATTACAACAAGTTGCTAGTAATGAATTTCATTTTTCGCCAAAAGATACTATGAAATTATGTCAAACATTATACGAATCAGGTTATATTACTTATATGAGAACTGACTGTAAAAAATATAGTAGCGAATTTGTTGGTTCAATCAAAGAATATATTATTAAAAAATACGAACACAAGTATATTTCTGATAATATAGATTTATTAATCTCTTCTAGAGAGAAAGAATGTATTGAACAACAAAGTGTATATGCGCACGAAGCTATTAGATGTACTAATATATATCTTACAGAACTTCCAAAAGGCGCATCAGATCCTAAAGAAAGAAAGCTATATAAACTAATTTGGGAAAACTCTTTAGAAAGTTGCATGTCTTCGGCTGTTTCAAATAGTGTAAAAGCTACTATTCAGACTTGCCAAAATAAAGAATTTAATCATACAAGCGAATTAATACATTTCCCAGGATGGAAAATTGTTAAAAATAAATATTCAACTAATAATAAAGAGTTTCAATATTTACAGTCAATCAAGTGTAACTCCTCTGTTTGCACACATAAAATCAAATCCAGTATTATTTTTTCTAATGTTAAACACCATTATACAGAAGCAAGACTAATTCATTTATTAGAGGAAAAAGGGATAGGTAGGCCATCTACATATTCTAATATAATTGATAAAATACAATTTAGAGGATATGTCTCTAAGACAGATATCGCGGGAAAGAACCATTCTGTAACTGACTATGAGGTATGTGATGGTTCTATAATAAAATATAATGTTGAAAGAGAATTCGGAAATGAAAAGTCAAAACTTGTGATTAAACCATTAGGATTAACCATTTCTACATTTCTACATACTCATTTTTTTGAATTATTTGATTATGATTTTACACAACAAATGGAATGCGAACTGGATAAAATTGCTAATAATGAAAGTGTATGGTATGACGTTTGCAAACAAATCAATGATAAAATTGATGCAACAATAGAAAGACTTAGTATAGACTTAGTATAGACTTAGTATCAAGGTTCATAATAACATTTTTACTAATTGCCATATTTAATTAGCTTACGTCCTACTATTGGCAACAATTGTGTAAACTCTAAAGTAAATGTATAATTAAAAATACCAAAGTCAACTAGTTCATCATTATGATATGTAATTTTAATTTTTAATCTTCGGATTCTGTCTTTTGCTGGTTCAAAAAATTTATAATAAGGAGCGTCTCTATCATAGTATTGTGATATAGGAGTTGAACTAATTGGTAATTTAGCAAAAGCAGAATTAACTATACCATTTGTCCCATTAGTTTTTAAAGTAAAATCTGAAGTGTTAAATGGTGATGTCACATCTATATTATTTAATCCGTCTATTGATATATAAATATATGAAGGACCAAATAAATTAATTTTGTAACTACATTCAATATATGTTACTAATGCGCCTGGACACGACGCATCAGGCAAAAGCCAATACCCTTTATCATTATAAGAATTGACGTCGCCATAATAAAAACGTGGTGTTGAGTCTAAAGTTGCTTGCAATGACGTTGTGTTATATCTAGGTAAGCCCAAATTAGAAGACAAACCCCAATCAGAATAATCAGGTAATCTATTGCGAGCACAAGTTTGCGTTGTATTTAAATTAGAAAGAGTAGACATATCAGAATTAAAAATTGTAAATATATCTGCTTTATTACCAAACCAAATTTTAAGAGATACTGAATTATAAACAACCACGAAACGATTATATCCCCCATTTGTTATAAATTCTTCTAGTAAATCAGTATATGCGTGTGTGTTCAAATAAGAAATAATATATTGTGTAACAGCTTCATTCATTTTATTTTGTAGTTCAGTAACCATTTGGGTTGGATTATAAAATCCTTCTTCTATTGTAATTGTATATTTATTACTTTGATTATAAAATAAAGCCGCAAAAATTGAATTTTGTAAATTGTTATTATAGTTGTGTTCTCCTGGATTATAAGCGGTATTTATACTAAACATAAGTGTTATATTCCCATTTGACTCCGAAAAAACATTGTAGTTTGACGGAAATGACCAATTTATCATTTTAACAGTACTAATATTTGTTATATCTTCAGGCATTTCTATCTCAAACTGTGAAGAATTTGGATATGATAACACATCTCTATCTTCTGAGTGAATAGAAACATATTTTTTATACTGATAATATTCTTGACTACTCTGCTGTAAAGGGTGATTTTGATTAGTATTTGAATAGGTTATATTTTGAAAGTTATATGAAGACATATTTATAATTAAATGATATATTTTAAGTTTTTATTTATAAATTATATAAAAATAATGAATTAAGTATATATAATAATGTCAGGGGTATATTCAACGGTTCCTAATTATGGAGGAAAACAGCCTACAAATACTTCTTATATTAAACAATTTACTACTTCAATCTATCCATTTTCACCATTCACTGTAACTAATGTGAATGGTTTAGAATATGTAACAATCAATAATAATTTACTAGTTAATCAAAATCTGACTGTAATTGGTTCAATTAACGGTCCATCTGATATTATATTAAAAGATAATGTTAAATCGTTGAATATATCTAGTGATAACTTTATGATGCTAAACCCAGTATCATTCACATTAAAATCTTGCCAGGAAAAAAAGACACACTATGGGTTAATTGCACAAGAAGTAGAGCAATTATACCCTGAGTTAGTCGATAATAATTCAATGTTAGGTTTTAAAACAGTGAATTATTTAGAATTAATACCTATTTTAATATTACAAATACAAAAACTACAAAATGAAGTTGATGAATTGAAAAAGAAATAAATGTTCGATTATTATATAATATGCAAAATTTATATTCAAGTATATATAAATCATTTATTTTATCCAGTGTTATTTGTTTTATTATATATATATTCACAACAGAAAATGTTTCATATGGTTCAATGGTAACTGGTTATTGCACGCTTACGTTCAGCTTATTTATGATACTATTTGTCATTTTTAATAATATTTTAGAAACAACCAAAAACGACTCCAGTACATATAAATTAATTTCAAATATTTTATTCTTATCTGGACCTTTTATTCTTATGTTAATAGCTATAGGATTAGTATTGTATTTAATAATATTTTATAAAAATAAAATTTTATCCCAACATATACCAAATAGCTTTTATACATTTAGTAATATAAATATTTTATTGTTACTAATACAAATTTATATAATCTATAACAATTTAAATAATTCAAACTTTGAAGAGACTAAAAAGTTGGACAAAATAACTTCTAGTTTATTATATTTATTAGGCACTATTACATTTATAAACTCAATCATTATTTTTTCTATTTTAAGATATTTTTCGGCAGATGGTTTTCAATCATATTTTACTACGGCACTATAAATTTATATGTTAATCCATAACTATTCGTATTAGACCAAATACCTGAAATTTTTAATATAAAATTGTGCGATGCGTTTTTTGTAATTACTTTTTGGAATATTTGGATACATCCATTTTTTAATTGTTCATAAATTTTATACTGTGGATTTTTATTTTTAATTTCTATTTTATTAAGTATGTTTTTTTCAATTGCTTGAATTTGTTTAATAAGCTTTTGATTTAGAGTTATATTACAAAAACATTTATATTTATTGTAAAAATGTTCGCACGTAATATCATGCAATGTAAATAATATATATATACCAGTTAATGTAAATTTATGTTCTGTATAAAGTATTCTAATAAAATTACCATAATTCATTATATTATTTTTTATTGGTTCGCAAAAATATAAATAGTTATCATTATATTGTTCTATACTTGTCGCGATATTCATTCGGTTGTTTAGTTATATAAGGTTCTTTTTATATATATTTCTATTATACTACACGTCAGGATTGATGTTCAGTAAATATCTTTTTATATATTTGTCACTAATTTATGATAAATATATAACATTAAATAATTTATAGATTATAGTTTATTATATGTGAGGTTTTTATTTTATAGACATCCTTATAACTATTTTAATTAGGTTTTAAAAATATATATAAATATTGGTATTCATAAGCAACCTTAACTAAATCAATTTTACCTTGAATAATAAAGCCCGCCTCTTGGGCCATATTAATAATATCATCAATTGGTTCCATATATAATGTATGTTCTTGCTTTCTAACTTTCCCATCATTGAATTTGAACTTTTCGTCAAAAATAGCAATATTTGAAGAATCATTTAATTGAAAGTTTGAACTATATTCAAATTCATTGAATTTTATTTTAGTTTTAGTAATTCTTTCTTTTGCATATTTTTGAGGCGACACAATATATAATGGATTACCGGGTGGCAAGATTGGGTCAAATTTAGATCTATCTACTAAATGAACAATTAAAAAACCCCCTGGTTTTAACCATTCCATACAATTATTGAAAAATTTCATTTTATTATCTAAATAATAAATTGTAAAATACATGCAAAGTATATGTGTAAAGGTATGATGTTTAAATTCATATGGGTTTAATACATCGCCTTTTTGATAATTATATTTTGGATAGTTTTTTTTTGATTGTTCTATCATAGATTGCGAATTATCAATACCAATAACATCTAAACCATTTTCTGCAAGCTTTGCAACGTGATGTCCTGTTCCAGAACCTACATCTAAAATAACACTTTTTGTATTAGCAACTTCTTGATTTAGAATTGTACCTACTTCATAATCATTCTTAACTGGGTTAAACACAAGATAATCATAAATACTTGCATAAAAATCATCATAAATATCAGAACCTTTTTTAAATAAAAATTCGTTCTTTTGAATAAACCCTTCTTTTCTTGTTTTTTTAAAAAATATTATTATTATTAAAAGAAATACAATAAATATCAATGTTTTACCAACATTTGATAACTTATTATAAAGGTTAATAACTGGTTTAACTAAATTGTTCATTTATATGTATTGTTGTTATTTTTTTTGTATAAAATGTTATTATATGTTAGATTCTGAAATAAATGATATTCGTCACATGAACGACTTTAAAGGTATTAGTTTTTCAAAATTCAAAAAAAGGGATGTTACAAAAGAACTGCTAAATAATTTAATTAAATCAAAAATTGAGCAGTCTTGTTATTGGAGTGCAGAATTAATTTGTGCTGGACACTATATTGATGTATGGGAAACCATTTTATATTTTTATAGTAGATATGTTCATTTAGGGAACCCTAAAATTTCTATTTATCTAGATGTTAAATTTTCAAAATTTAAACAAATCATTAATAACAATTGTGGTAACGAGTTGAATTTAAGAAATAATAATGATATTAGGGAATTATTTTGTGAAATAATGTGCATATTATGTGATGCAAAACGTAAGCATTGTTTTGAAACGATTAAAATAACAAAAGATGATTTTGATATAACACAAATGACCGGACGTTTAAAAGCAAGTAATACTCAATATGCAAATGATATAATTAGAGAGGAAGACCCTAAAGAACTTTTTATACCTATTAATGAATTATGTTTTAATTTATCTGATGACTCTAAAAACATAATTCAATGTTGTTATTGGATAGAATGGTTAATTGAATTTGAAAGTGTATGTAAAAATATGAAACGAATAATTAAATGCGATAGAAGAAGTAATATTCCGGTTGACCCAAAAGACCAAATGGATATTATTTGGATAGTATGGGATATATTTATGAAAATATCAGATACAAAAACGTCTATCATACAAAAGATTATCAAATCATTATTGTCACTTTTTACTGTTAAATATACAAATAGCGGTGTTAAAAAAAGAAAATATATTTTATTTTTTATTGTATCATTATTATGTGAAAAAATAGATTTAAATGAAGAAATAATAAGAAAAGAACAAAAACCGATTATGTTAAATATATTGAATAAAAAAGACTTGATTTATAAGCAAATTAAAAAAAATGAAGAATTCAATGATGATTATGATGATGATTTTGATAAAAATAAAAATAAAAACTTAGATAAAACTATCGCAAAATTAGAAACAATAAATAATTTTAGTGATAGCTTCATACCTAGAATATAATAATAACAGGGATTGTCTCATTTATAATAAAAACAATTGTGGTTGTTTAATTAAACGTTTTGCATTTTTTTACGTGTAAAACACCGGGATTACGCATCATAAAATAACTGAATAGTTTCAATGGTTTTATTTGTTGTATTTTCTGGATTTATCCAGTAATTGATATGCTCTGCTAATACATTTAACCTTTGTGTCCATTCCTCCTTTTTTGATTTTTTTACAACACATATTCCTTTTTTGTCTTTACCCCAACACGACGCTATATTTTTTCCATCTTTGTCGTAATCATCAGGATTAAATCGGATAAACACTATGGGTCTGTGTCCCATATCTTGTGATAATTCCATTATGCGTTTATTATCACAACTACAATCATATCCTGTGTGTTGGTTTTCATCTACTTCTATAATTACAAGTTGGTAATACAAATCCAATAACAAATCCGGTCTGCGTTTAGAACAACCACCATTTATTATTTTGTCCGCAATCCAATTGAAATTTGGAAACTTTGTTTTTACATATTCTACAACAGAATATTCTTTGGTCTTATAATTGCGAGATACTGGTTTGTCTGGAAACAAGTTAATATAACAAAATAGGCAATATCCGTTGTATTTTTCTTGAACTCGCGTTGAACACCATTCGCTTTTACAAGTTTTACTTTTCACATCAACCATTCCTGTCTTTTTATGGGTTGAACAATATAATGCTGTTGTCTCTCCTTCAACATTAAATACTGGTATTTTCTTACACTCAAGACAAGTTTTATCTTTTACATTAACCATTCCTTCCTTTTTATGGGCTGAACAATATAATGCTATTGTCTCTCCTTCAACATTAAAGGTTGGAAGTGTCTTACACTCAAGACAAGTTTTATCTTTTACATTAACCATTCCTTCCTTTTTATGGGCTGAACAATATAATGCTTTTATCTCTCCTTCAATATTAAAGGTTGGACGTGTCTTACAATATTTTTCTTTACACATTTGTCTATTTATTATATATTTTAATAGACAAATGTTTAAATCAATTTTAAATGTGAAACAACGGCGTTTGATAACATTTTATTTAAACTATCATCAAATAATATAATCATATTATACAAATGGCATTTTATTTGCCACCTAAAAGAAATAGTGCAATCTTTAATGCAGCAGATTTTGAATTGAGTAATGAAGATGTTATTATAAGTAATCATAATTCAAATTTTTAAAATGAACAATTTAAAAACGAACGAAAAACTCAAAAAGAATTTTTAACTAACTTTGGTAGTAATTTATACAATATTATCGTGAGGATTGATTCTAAAACTGATGTCATTTCAATAGAACTTGAACGATTGATGAACGAGCTAAAAACTCAAATAGAAAATTTAACTAATTATACAAAATTAAAATAAAATAAACAATGAAATGATAAGGATTAAAAATATCTAAAGTAAAATTAAAACAGAAATAATTTAAATTTTACACATTTTTCATTTCAAACGCAGATTTTACGGCATAAAAATATGAATGTTTATTCTTATTTATTGTTTATTTGTGAGAAAATTTAAATAAGTTAAAATAATTAAAAAAAATAATATGGTTATTATATTATGTTTAGAGGTTTATACGATAATTGGAGAATTTCAAGATTAAATGGAGTTAAAAAATATATCAAACCTGAATATTTTAAAAATAAAACACTATTGGAATTAGGGTGCGGATATGCCGATATTGGAAATATGTTTTATGATTTAGGCGCTATTGTCACAAGTAGTGATGCTAGGAAAGAGTATTTAGATGTTATACAAAAAAAATATCCCCACATTAAGACATTGCTAATTGATGGAGATAAGGACAACATTCAAGACAACTACGATATAATTCTTCATTGGGGGTTACTATATCATTTAAGTGAAATAGTAACACATTTAAAAAATGTTTCGGAAAAATGTAATATTTTATTATTAGAAACAGAAGTTTCTGATTGTGACGATAAACAATTTTGTATAAGAACGAATGAAGAAGGATGCGACCAGGCATTTAATGGACAAGGTATACGCCCCTCACCAAATTATGTTGAAGACATATTAGAAAAAAATGGTTTTCAATTTAAACTTATAAAAGACCCTATTTTAAATAGTGATTATCATTGTTACGACTGGGATATAAGTAATTCTAAAACATGGCGACATGGATTGCGTAGATTTTGGATTTGTTGGAAAAACATTAACTCTCCATTAATTGATTATTACACCGATCAAAGATAAAAATGGGACAAATAATTTCTATAAAAAAAATATAGCTCATTATTCCGTTGGTCTGGGTGTAAATGACCTCCTTGAGACTGGCTTACCATTTTTTTTCTTTCTGGACAGTGTAATATTCATTTCAATAAATTTTTTTTATAATAATATATTATATAACAATGCACCATAAACTTACAAAAATAAATCATACTAAACAACGAAAACAACACACACGTAAAAATCATAAGAAATATTCTGAAACAAATACTTCATCTATATTACAAAAGTTTGAAAATGATATTTCTAGTTATTTTTTTGAAGTATTACTTATGGTAAAATTATTTCATTGGAAAACATATAGCTATTCAACCCATAAAGCTACCGATGAATTATATTCAAAAATAAATGAAAATATGGATAAATTTATTGAAGTATTATTAGGAAAGACTGGTATAAGAATTAATTTGAAAAATAAAAAAAATATATCTTTAATTGACCCTCAAAACAAAGAACAATTCATTAAACATATAGATTCTTTCAAAAGCTACTTAATCAATTTATCTACTAACAAAGCAATGCAATTGATGTCAAATGTAGATTTATATACTATCAGAGATGAACTTTTAGCAGATATTAACCAATTTTTATACTTATTATCTTTACATTAAATTACAGTAAATATACAATATATATATCTCTCATTGTATTATAATGGATATGTCAAGTGAATACAAAATACCGAATATTTTAAATAATGATAGTTATTTAGGACCTTCATCTTGGACAGAATACTTTAAAAGTATTTCAATTTCAACTTGGCTTTTATTCATTTTAATTTTAGCAGTATTAGGATTTAATTTTTTATTTATTTAGCTAAAGGAACACAATATGTAACTAATACAATCAACCCTATTTTAAATAAGTTTTTTAGTTTATTTTTTAGCACAACTGGTCAGATAGTAGATGTAACTGCTACAGGAACAAAACAACTAGTAAATACGACTGCAAATATTATAGATACAGGATTAACCGATATCCAACAACATATTCCACAAGGCACACAATCAACTACTAATTTAAATAATACACAGTTACAAAATACCATACCACACGCAGATTTATTACAAAATAATACTTTAAACCAGGCTTTGAATACTTCGTTAGCAGCACACCCAAACGAGAATAGTTATCACGAAGACGATACTACAAGTAATATACAAACTGGTATTAATAAATCTGGATACTGTTATATTGGAGAAGATAGAGGATATAGAAGTTGTGCTTATGTTGGTGTAAATGACAATTGTTTATCTGGAGAAATTTTTCCAACAAATGAGATATGTGTAAATCCTAATTTACGAGTATAAAAGTTGTTTGGGGAAAAATGTGAAATAATTATAACAAAATAAATAATATGATTGGATATATATTATTTATTACTATATGCATAATTATTATCGTTATTGGATATTTTAAAATGAAATATAGATTTTGGGTTGCACAGCCTGTATTTCATATTTATGATTTTAGTTATATGTTATTCCCTCCAGGAATAATTAATAATTTTCTTCCAGAGAGAAATAAGTACACTAATTTCAAAAATATAAATACTATAATATTTAACGAATTAACAGAAATAAATAAAACGATGTTTGTAAATTTTATTAGTTTACATTATTTACAAAATAAAGACAATGTTTATCTACCTAAAAGTGAGAACATAATTCCATATTTTGAAGGCCATAATGACGTGTCATTTATATCATTTTATAAAATAGAAGAAGTATTATTTGATGTTAAAACTAATAAAACAGTTGCACACGATAAAATAATAGGTGTAATGACATCTAGACCACTACATATTTATATTAAAAATAATAAACAACACATTAATGCATATTATGTAGATTATTTATGCGTGGATAAAGATTACCGTAAAAAGGGCATAGCACCACAAGTTATTCAAACACATCATTATAACCAGAGACACCATAACAAAAAAATAGTTGTAAGTTTATTTAAGAGAGAAGATGAACTTACGGGTATCGTCCCGTTATGTGTTTATTCAACTTATGGGTTTTCAATTAAAAACTGGAAAAAACCAAAAGAGTTAATTTCAATTTATAAATTAGTTGAAATAAATGTTAAACAAAACCTGCACCTGTTTTACGATTTTTTAAATAAAAATATGAATATGTTCGATATTGTTATTCAAGTAAATATTTCAAATATTATTCAATTAATCAATACAAATAATATTTATATTTATGCATTATTAGAAAAGAATGAGATCCGTTGTGTTTATTTTTATAGAAAATCTTGTATTTTTATTGAAAAAGATATGGAGGTCCTATCTTGCTTTTCTTCTATCAATAATATTGATAATGATATTTTTATTCAAGGTTTTAAAAACAGTTTTTGGTTAATTAAAGAAAATCATACTTTTGGTTTTGCTGCAATAGAAAATATATCACATAATAATATAATAATAAATAATATTTGCAAAAAAACGTGCCCGCTGATTATTAGTCCAACCGCATACTTTTTTTATAATTTTGCGTATCCTACTTTTAATTCACAAAAAGTATTAATTATAAATTAGGTAAAATTATCGAACGTATTTACCAACACGTGCGAATGAATCTACTATAAAAATAATAAAGATGCCTAAAAAAGAATACAATATTACTACTTCTGTCACATTATTTGTTTTCTCGTCTTGATTTTCTTCTAATAAATTAATCATGTAATTAAGTTTTTGTAATAAAACTTCATTATTAATATTATTAACACCTGGGTTAGCATTCATCATTTTTTGTGGACTATAATTTGGCAACACTTTACTATAGTATTCTTCAATACTTTTGTTATCGCCATAATTATTTGTATAATTATTTAAATCTAGAGTTGTTCCGTCATTGTTTGGTTGTGGAGATTTGCCAGAAAAATTATACATATTTATGTTTTTACTATTATTAATACTTTCATTCATTTTTGTTTTTTCAACCCCGGTTGATTCAGGATTCGGTGGTGGATTAAATAATGTATCATCATCAGAGTCATCATCCACAGTATTTTTATGTATTTGTTCTAAAATTGAATTGACTTTATGTGAATTAAATTTGTCTTTTGAATACATTTTTTGTGTTTTATTATGCATCTGTCTTTTGTTATTTATGTAATTTTCTGAATCATTATTCAATCCATTACTTGATTGTTCATCAATTAGAGAAGCATACATTGCTAAAGACATTCTTAATAAAAAATAAGATAATAATTTATGAAACACACTTAAATACTTTTATAAAAAATAAATTATATATTATTTATATAATGAATTTAAAAATGATTAGTAAAAAAAATATTGGGTTTATGATTACTTTATTATTATCTCTTTTATTGACTCAAAGTAAGGTATTTTCATTTTTTGTTAATACATATTTAGGAAGAACTTTTTTAGTTCTAATTCTAATTTATATTAGTTATTTAAATAATATTTTAGGCATTGTTTCAGTATTATTAATAATTATTATGTTTAGTAATTACGATTTTAAAATGCTAGAAGGTGTAGAAGGTCTAGAAAATAAAGAAAATAAAACAGAAGATACTGAGCAAACCGAACAACCTAAACAACCTAAACAAACTGAACAAACTGAATTAATGAATACTCCTAAAGAATATAATATAGAAAAAAAAACAGAACTGCCAGAAAATGCTTCAATTGAAGGATTTGATTTAGTTAGTGCGGAAAGTAATATACAAAAGGGTAAGCAATCAAATTCTATACCTGTATTTTCTTTTTCTAGACAATCAGATGAAGTTTTACCATATGATAAATCAGATTATAGTTCAAGTATAACAATTTAGTTGCAATATATATAAGAATGAAATTATTTGTAATTGTTTTTGTGGTTATATTATTTACGTATTTATTATATTTTACTACTGCATATTCATCACAATTCGAAGGTTTTACACCAAATATAAGAGGGTTGTATCGTCCATATATAAGAAATATGCGCTTATTTATAAAGAATTTTTATAGGAAAACAGTAAATACTCTAAAAAAATATGGTGTCGTATAATTTTATTTAGTTATATATATGACTAAAAATAAGAATAATGTTAACGGAAATAGTATAAATACAACTACAAATATATTTACTCCTTTATTTAATGGATTATCATATATGAATAGTCATGTTATGTATTTAAATAGTAGTAAATTTTTTGCAGGCGTTATTATGATTTTACTTAACGTAGGTTCCAAATTTATTACTATTCAATTTAGTAGGTCTACAGAAGAATACATGAAATATACGCTAAGTAAACAGATATTGGTTTTTGCAATGGCGTGGATGGGTACTAGAGACATATATATAGCATTAGGATTGACTGCAATTTTTACAATTTTATCGGAACATTTATTTAATGAAGAAAGTCATTTATGTGTAGTTCCTCACGAATATAGAGTATTAAATAAATTAGTTGATATAACTGATAGTAGTAAGGTAAGTGATTCTGAACTAGCAGCCGCAATTTCTATTTTAGAAAAAGCTAAAAGAGAAAAACAAAAAAGTATGCAGTTTGATGCAATGAAAAAATTTGATTATGAAAAAATGTAATGTTTATATAATCGCATATAGAATAATTATTATATTTTTATTTGATAGACAATAAAAATTCATTGCTTAGTTCTTCAGGAATCATATTAAAATCAATTAGTTTCTTATTTAATTCATATTGGGTATAGTAGTTTTTATCACCATTCATTTTTTTTAACAAATATTCTTTATCTTCACAGCATTTTTCTCCAGTCTTTAATCCACATTTTGGAAAAACAGAAGGTATGTTATCGCTTATATCTCCCATAATTATTTTTTTTAACAGGTCACGTTCATTGTTTCCTGATGTTTTTAATTTTTTATACATTAAATTAATGACATCTATTTTTTCATTTTGTAATTGTAAATAATCAGAATCACTAGTAATTATATATATTTTAGAAAATGGGTAATTATTACATATATGTTTTACGGAAATCGCAATACAATCATCTGCTTCTAGTTTAGGATGTTTCAAAATCATATCTATATTGCTCAGGTTAAATAGTTCATCGTATGCTAATTTGAAAAAGAACTCCTTATCTTTTGCATTCTCTTTTGATATGTTATCTCTGTTGGCTTTATATTCAGATAACAATTCATTTCTCCATATATTTTCTCTCTTACAGTCTTTTCCAACAATAAAAACTGGTTTTATTTTTGGATCAATACATAATTTTTTTGGTATTTCTTTTATTTTACTAATAAACATTTTTTTGAACTTTTCTATAAATACTTCACAGTTACTTAGGTCTTCATTAGAATTATCTGGATAAACAAATTTCCACCATCTTAATAAAGCAAAATATCTGTAAAAACAATAATAACTTCCATCAATAAAGATAAATACCGTCTCGCTTGTTGACTTTTCAAACATTCTTTATATTATGATATACTGGTGAGTATTTAAGTAATTTCTGAAACATTTTCAATTTTTTTATTTATAAGTTTTATAAGAAAAAAGTAGGGGTAAAAGTGTTTTGGGAAGTCAAATTTGGACATTTTTTTTGTCCATTTTTGAAAAGGGCGAATAGACTTGTGCAATATATAACTTTTGTGACCATAAAGTAAATTTAACGTAAGACCTCCAAAAAAATAAATTTAGGTTTGTGATGATTAAAAAATAACTATTGTAATATAAATAACTATGGCATTTTTTATGTAAGTCATTTTATACTTACACAAAAATGCCGAAAATGCCGATTTTTTTATTATATAAAAACCCTTATTTGTTTGAAGCAATAAAGATAACAATAATTAATAATTAACGAGACTGACAACCATACATACTTACATAATGACTTCCGACGACTTCCTTAAAAAATGCCAGTAAAACACTCTACAAATGCAGTTATAAAAATAGTATAGATACAGATTTGTAATTATTTCGTCACAAAAAAAATGCCAAAAAATGTCCAAAAATGTCCAAAAATATAAAAATGTCCAAAAATATAAAAATGTCCAAAATAACCAAAATGACCAAAAAATCAATAATACCGGTAAATAAA
>Ga0114963_10000959_pt1 | contig 19769 bp, 14 predicted proteins | sample C_131016_EF_Meta_FD_87019 | JGI IMG/M metagenome (GOLD analysis project Ga0114963, IMG submission 87019) | Freshwater microbial communities from Lake Croche, Canada to study carbon cycling - C_131016_EF_MetaG | ecosystem: Environmental > Aquatic > Freshwater > Lake | place: Lake Croche, Canada...
CAACCCTCAAAAACCTCTCCTTCACGGCTGAACCCGGTCAACTGATAGCGCTGGTCGGACCGAGCGGTTCCGGTAAAACGACAATGACCTATCTGATCCCCCGGTTATATGACTCGGAATCTGGGACGGTCTCGGTGGACGGGCGCGATGTCAGGCAGATCGCTCTGGAATCTCTGGCGCAGATGATCGGTGTTGTCACTCAGGAGACGTATCTGGTGAACGACACGATCAAGGCGAATTTGCAATTCGGACGCCCCGATGCTACCGATGCCGAAATGATCGAAGCCTGCAAGGCAGCCGCCATCCACGACCATATCGCCAGTCTGCCCGAAGGATACGAAACGGTGGTGGGCGAACGGGGATACAAACTCTCCGGAGGCGAAAAACAACGCATCGCCATTGCGCGAGCCATTCTGAAAAACCCTCCGATCCTGATTCTCGATGAAGCGACCTCCGCTCTGGACACCCGCTCCGAGCGCCTGATTCAGGATGCGTTGAACCGGCTCTCCAAAGGTAGAACGACTTTCGCTATCGCGCACCGACTCTCCACCATCTTGAATGCGGATCAGATACTGGTGCTACAGGATGGCGAAATTATCGAACGGGGTCGCCACGAGGAGTTACTGGCGAAAAACGGCGTTTACACCCACCTCTACGAAGCGCAATTCCGCTTTTCGGAAACGGAAAATGGCATCGATGATAAAAACGTCGATGAATTACTTCTGCCCGTGGAAGGAGGCGCTATCGCTTCGGCAGGCGCTCCCGCTGTCGTGTGAATGTAAATTCCAGGGAGTGTAGCGCACGTAATGTTTATGCTGAGGGCGGTAAAGGAAATGACACCTTTACTTTCGGTTCTTTGCTCGGTTCGTTCATGCCGCCATTGGCAAGAGCGAAGCGGTTCCAGGCATTATTGACCGCATCCACTACTCCACGATCATCATGTATGGCGGCATGGGCGGAAAGCGCATTGAGAATGCCAGATGAGACTGTCGCTCTGCGAAGCCGACAACGCCCGTTCTAATAGACCAATTTCATCAGTCATTTTGCAAACCGTGTATCTTGCCCATCATGCGCTTGCGCATGATGGGGCAAGATGCGGACTTATGCAAGAGGTCTAATAGCGCATACTCCCGATTTTTGTCCGCGCTACGTCCGCCTACGGTAGTCGCTGCGTCGGCCATCTGCCCTGATTCCTCTTACTCGTCCTCCCCTACAGAACCCGATGCAGAAATGTTTTCGGGGTTTAACCGGTTTGCCGCCGTGAGACGATGGATCGGAGGAGGACAGACGCTTTTTTCCCCTTTCATCGATACCCAGAGGATTCGATTCAGAGCGGCTACCTGTTCTCCGGTCATCTGATCCGGTCCGGAAAAGTCGATTTTCTCCGACTCCGCCGCCCCGTAGGCGAGGCGTGTATTCAATTCATTGATATTCACCCGGGGCGCGATGGCGGTATAGGGGGTTAAGTCCGGTTTCTGCTGGAAACAATCGTACATCGGGGTGGCGGAGGCGTCATATTGGCTCATCGGGGGTAGACCGAGGATCAGTTCCATCGTGCGTAGCAAGGAAGTCGTATTGTAGAAAGTGGAGACCACTTTACCGGTACGGGTATAGGGGGAGATCACCATAGCGACCGTTCGATGGGCGTCTACATGGTCTGGTCCATCCTGCGCGTCGTCCTGAATGACGAAAATGGCGGTCTCCTTCCAGTATTTTGACTTCGAGAACGCCTCCACAATCTTTGCTAACCCATAATCATTGGATGCAATGCAGGCGCGGGGGGTGGGACTCCCCGGAGATGTCCCAAAGGTGTGGTCTTCCCGCAACGACATGATCATAAACCCGGGCAAATCGTTGTCGCGTTCGTGACGGCGCAATTCCGCAATGAAAACATCCGCATTTTCCGTATCCCGCCGTTTATCGAAGCCGTCCTCCCAGACCACCGGCATATTGCGCTTCGTATTATCGGTAGTCCAGGTGTAATAGTAGGAGGCGAACGAAACGCCGTGGCGCTCGGCATTATCCCAGATGCGTCCGGTGGGCGGGTAGATATCCCTATCCGTCAGCATCCAGGGGCCGTGACCGCCGTAGTCCAGCATCCACGAACGCTCTCCGATATCGGCGCTGTAGGCTGAAGTGCTCCACGGGTGTCCATTTCCTGAGACTTCACCGCTACAGTAGGTGTTGTCGAGGGTGACATATTGACGGGCGAGTTCGTGAAAATTCGGCGTGATATCTTCTCCGAAAAGACAGCAATTGGGGTCGCCGTTACCGCGCGGTTTTCCATCCTTGCCTTTGAGATCGCCTAAAATCTGATCGTAGGTGCGGTTTTCTCGGATGATATACAGCACATGCTTTATCGGAGAAGGATCGCCGACACGCGAGGGAACCGGATTACTTCCCGGCCGTGGAGCCTTTGTTGGGCGCGTAAGATTCGCATCACGGTAGGGCGTATTTTCCATTACCTGCCGGGTGTATGCGGCTAATTGAGTATCGTCCGGGACAGGCAGGGTCTGAACGATGCCATGAAGATGTTTGGCGATATATTCGAAGCCCGCTTCCGGGTCGCGATAATTGGGGCTCTTTGTCGGGTTAGCATGAGTTCCCATCCCCTTACCGGTTCCGACAATCAAGTTTTTTCCGTTGGGAGAAACAGCGACCGCCGTCGGATACCAACCTGAAGGAATGAAACCCCGGATTCGACTTTCACGCGGTCGTGAAATATCCACCACAGCGACACAGTTATTATCGGAGTTCGCCACGTACATGGTTTTGCCGTCTGGAGCTATCGCCAGGGCTTCGGGTGTCGTTCCCGCCGGCGCATCCGGCGTCAGAGTCACCTTGATTCGTTCCCGGATAAGACCATCTTTCGGTTCGATAACGTCCACGCTGTTTCCGTTGCCGCAGGAAACGAACATTCTGCCATCGGGCGCGAAAGCGATATCGTTCGGGTGACTATCGGTGACGAAAGAACGGTTCAGGGTCAATCGTTCGGTGTCTATCGAAGCGACGGCGGACAACGCGATGAGCGTCGCATACAGCGTTTTGCCATCGGGAGAAATGCGCAGGCAGTAGGGGTGGGCGTTTTCTCCCAGTTTCAGGGTCGCTTTTACGGCGCCGCCGGGGAGAGAAAGCGCATAAATAGTGTCGGTGGCGAAATTCGCGGCGTAAAGCGTTTTGCCATCGGGGGCGATAGCAAGACCGGCGACATAAGCCTGCGACTTCGCTTTATCTTTTCCCAGTTCTTTCTCGGTCGCCAGATCGGGGAACGTCAGAGCGTTCGCCTCGGTCAGCGTTCCCTGCGCATTGCGCTGGAAAACGTGAATTTTCGGACTGGTTCCACCAGAAACATACAGGTTTCCGCTATCTGGCGACCACGCCGCGCCGTTCCACGCATTTTCCAGTGGGAATGTCTGCTTTATTTCTCCGGTGGAGGCGTCTAAAGCGTAAAGGTGGTGTTCGTTGTATCCGGCGTTCACCAGCGCCAGCGTTTTGCCATCGGGGGAAAGGGCAGAGCCAAGGAGCATATCCCCTGTCTTTTGCAATGTACCGGCGGGGGTGAGCGTCCATCCGCTCTGCGGTAGTCGGGCGCGGGTCTTCATTTCCTCGCGCCTTCCCGTCGCCAGTGACGCAAAACCAAATAGAACAGCGACAGCGACAGAAGCGTAGATGACAAAAATAGGGCGAGGCGGGGCGAGACGCATAACGACATAATCCTTCCGGTCAACGCCGGAATTAAGTAAACAAGAGAAAGTTAACAGGCGGATGTCCGCTCCATTATCAGACCTGATATACCTGATGACGGCGCGGAATAGGAACAACGAATTGTAAAAGCGGAAATAAAGCCGGGAGAAAGTTCTCCCGGCTTCATATGCCTGTGATCTAACCGCCTTCGTCCAGCTTTTTGGAAGACTTCTGGTTTTCCTGAACCTTGGCGGTATCCGGTTCCGGAGCAGAGGCGCATCCAGCAAGAAAACTGACGGCGCAAAGGGCTATAAGCAAGCAAAGCGTATATTTCTTCATAGCTTTCCTTATCGACTACGGAGCGAAGGTTCCCTGCTTGTACGGATCCCAGATGCTCTTGGTGGGGTTATCTACCAGATCGTAGACAACTTTTTCGGTATTCATGGTCTTAGCATGACCGTCCGCCCAGACGATGTTGACAAGACCGCTGTGGCGGGATTTTTCCTGCGTTAGGCAGGCTTTCATACCGTCAACGGTAGAAGCGGCTTCGAAGGAAACGTCGCATCCGGCGCCGATCCAGCGCCATTCGTGGTCGTAGCCGTTGATGGACCAGTCATAATCTGGATAGCCCAGAAGCTTGCCGCTCACGGTCTTGACTCCCGTTCGGTCATAGAAGGAAGGACCGGCATGGTAGTAATTGGTGTCCAGAATCATCAAGGTATTGGACGGTTCCGCGATAGCGGCTTCTGCCATACCCTTGTTCACGCTGTTGGTATTGTTCATGAAGTGGTTCATGCCATAGGAGTTCGTGCCACCGTACAGACCTTCGGTAGCGGACACCTTGTTAACGGCGCCGTTCTTGGCGGAGGGACAAACAAAGAACTGATAGTTCTTGGTGTACGGTTCGATGATCTGGTTCCAGAAGTGGTGATGCGGATAGCATTCCTTAACACAACCGGGGAAGTTGGTCGCGCCATCGTTGACATTATCATCTCTCCAGCGATACGGGAAGTAAACTTCATCGTAGTCCTGAATGTACATCTTCAGGGCGAGACCCATCTGCTTCGTATTTGAGAGACAGGAGATAGAACGCGCTTTTTCGCGAGCCTGTGCAAAGACAGGGAAAAGAATAGCGGCGAGAATCGCGATAATAGCGATAACGACAAGGAGTTCGATGAGCGTGAAGGCGCTCTGGCGAACGTTTCGCATGGTTGTAGCCTTTCCTGATAAGAAGAAAGCGGAAGTACACAGGTCAAAATATATAAGAGAGTCTTGTTCCGCGTCCCGTGCTATCATCTCATACGGATTAGCGATTCAGGTTAAGAGAAGTTTAAAAATCCAGCGATTCAGGTTAAGAGATCATTAAATTTTACAGACCAGGGTAACGACCTCTTTGAGGGAGAAAAAAGAAAAGGCGAGCGCAGATGCGCTCGCCTTTTCGAATACGGATTCGGAAACTCAGGCGGTCTTTGGCGACAGTTCTTCCGTCGTTGAACGGAGCAATGCTGTTTCCGGAGTCGCTTTTTTGGCGCGTGAGTTCATCCAGATTTCGATGAAGTTCGACGTCGGCCCCATGATGGTCAGAGCGTAATACGGGGCATGAACTGCGATAGGCGCGGGAGCCCAGTAGCGCAACGCCGATTCGGTGGCGGCGATCAGGAAGGCAACCAGCATTTGCGCCCATCGGGAATGCGTCGTCGTCTTCGGATCGGTAATCATGAAGAAGATGAACAACTGGTACATCGGCCCGGTGATGGGCGAAACTTCCGCAAAGAAGGGATGACCATTTCCCAGCGAACGCAGGAAAGCGAAAGCGACAAAACAGGCAACATACATCGCGCAGATGTGCAACCGGCCGAACTGGGAGACGATAATGGCCCCCAGAGTCCAGACAATCAGCATGGGCCAGATGTAGTTGCCCCACTGAATGCTCAGGCTTGCCACTGTTTGCGGGGCAAGTAAAAGCAGACAGGCGATTGCGAAGTTCGACGGGTTCCACAGATGGCGTCCCTGCACACGGATGACATATTTACTGGTGACGGACAGCATCGCTGCCAGAGCGTATGGCCACCATTCCGGAGAGCGTACCAGAATCCCGCAGGAGATACCGGATACGTAAGCGGAGGCGAGGTGGGGAATTTTTCGATTAAAGATATAACCGAGGATGATTTCCATGACGATGCTCACACCAATGGCGAGCAACGTCTTGCGATAGTCCTCCAGCACCCCAAAGTTGACTTGAGCCGCGAGAAGAATCGCGGTAATCAACAGGGGCGCAAGATAACGCTTATCGATTGCGAACGGCTTTTTCACAGCCGCGCTCCGGGTTTCAGTGGCGGGCGCGGAAGTCATAGCGGGCGTCATTGCTACAATAATTCCTTTACACGACGGAGTTTATGTCTACCCCGACGCAGATGTTTCTCTAATGCGATGGAGTTTGTCCGTCGCAGGTGAAGTAATTGTTTGAATTATACCAGAAGGCCAGCGAATTTCTACCTTCTCGACCGTCACGCTTTTCCCAAGTCCGAAATGCAATCGACGATCATTCTGAGCGCAGAAACCTACCCCCCCGGATACAAACTGCGATTGCTTTTGTCCATTCCAGTAGACGGTCGTGATCGCTCCAATCGCTGAGCGATTCGATTTTACCCCTTCCAGTTCGAAAGAAATCCAGTGATTTTCTGGTCGCACCTCATTTTTATATACCAGTAAAGGGCCACGTTGATTTGAAGCGAGTATGTCCAGCGATCCCCGGTTCCACAGATCCGCCAGCGCCACCGCTCTGCCATCGAAGCGATCCGATGCGCCGACCGCCTGAGCGACTTCGGTGAATCGTCCCGCGCCATCGTTGAGCCACACACGCTTGGGTTGATAGCCGGAAAGGCTCCGTCCCTTGATCGGTATCCATTTCGCCGCATCGCGGATGATGCTCTGGTTACCGCCCGCGAAGGTGGCGTAATCGTACCAGTATGACTCTTTTGTTCCGGACAGATATCCGTTGACCAGATAAATATCCTGAAAGCCGTCGTTATTCAAATCGCCGAACTGTGCGCCGAATGACCATCCGCCATTCTCCACACCCAATCCGTTCGCCTGATTTTCGAACATCAACTCGCCCGGCTTCGCGGCGGCGCTGGGAACCCACATATTGTTGCCCTGGAGCAGGTAGTGGTCTTCGGTGATATTGGAGACATAGATAGAGAACTTGCCGTCATTGAAGATATCCCCGACCGCAGCGTTCATTCCGCTCTTGGGTCGATCCCCCACTCCGGAAGGAACCGAGACATTCTCGAAACGCTTTCCTTCGATATTGCGCCAGAGTTCCGCCTTACCATAATCATTGGCGAGGAAGATATCCGGGAAGGTATCGCCGGTCATGTCCACCGCTACCGCCGCAAGAGTCCATGCCTTATGCTTATCCAGCCCAACCTGTACGGTGACATCTTCGAAAGTTCCATCTCCCCGCCCCTTGAGCAGATACAGGCGCGTGCCATTAGTGGCGTATTCGATGGAATCCGGCATGATATTTCCGCTGGGCAGTTTCCAGAGGTCGAGTTTCTCATCGAAGTAGCCACCCAAGAGGAGGTCTAACTTGCCGTCATTGTCGTAATCGAGCCAGATACCAGCATTGGCGTTCATCCATTGAGGCACGCCGGAATTGACCGCTTCCTTGAAGCCTTTTCCGTTTTCGTTGTGGAAAAGCTGGCACTTGCCCCATTTGTAGACCAGCAGGTCTTCATAGCCGTCGTCGTCGTAATCGCCCCAGACCGCCCCCATGGAAACTCCGGATTCGGCGCTATTTACCGCCGCGACTCCCATTTGCTCCGCCACATCGGTAAAAGTTCCATCGTGGTTATTATGGTACAGGTGGTTCTTGCCGCCTTCGGCGCTGTTGGTCACGTAAAAATCCGGCCAACCGTCACGATCAAAGTCAGCGATCGCGACCGCCGCGCCCATATCCGCCACACGGTCGATGATGTGCGAAAGTTTCGCGTCCAGTTTCGGCGGTTGGTGGGTAAATTCCACTCCCGCCGTCTTGCTGACCTCAGTCAATTTGAACCCGTACCGCTCCATCGCGTCCGGGGCCGCCGGAACCGGGTACTGGCTCCCCCCCGCCTCTTCCGCGCTATTGGCGACGACAGAACCGCCCTGTCGGGTGACGCTACGCTTATTCAAAACAACCGCACAAACCAGAAGTCCTATAAAAAATAGCGTCGCTAAAACACGCGCCGCCTGATTTTGCTGCATTGCGTTAATCCGGCTCCTTACCAACCCGGTGATAATCCCGTCCTGACGAGATGAAAATAATACCAGCTATGCTTACCGCAAAAATCCGGGAAATCATTCCCGAATTTCATGCTACAATCGTCCCACATTGTATCGCGGCGGCGAACAGGCGCAATGAAACGCCCGGATTGCGCCGCGCCGAAGACGTTTCACCCGCGATTCTTTTATTGGTCTTCTCTCCGATACAGGACGCAGGATTTTCAGAACCGAATGCCGCAAAGAGAGTGAGGTGAAAATCGTGACTCAAATAATACGCACGCTTCTGTTCGTTCTCGCTCTGACGTTCTGGTGGATAACGGGCTTCGCCCGGGCGGATCTGGAAAAATATGTGACCAAACCGGACTCCTCCTTTCGCTGGGTTCAGGAGAAAAAAGAAAGCGTCGCAACCGGGTTTATCTACACGTTGCAGATGACATCGCAGACCTGGCAGGGCATCGTCTGGAAACATCGCCTGTTGATCTATGTCCCTGCCAGCGTTACTCCCGGCGAGACGATGACGATTTTGAACACGGGCGGCGGTCCCGGCGCGGCTGCTGATCTCTTTGCGATGAACCTGGCGATTAAAGCGCAATCGCCTCTCGCCGTTCTGTATGATGTGCCCAATCAACCGCTTCTGGGCGACAAAGTTGAGGATGCCTTGATCGCAGAGACATTCATTCGTTATCTGAAGACGGGCGATGACGAATGGCCACTGCTACTCCCTATGGTGAAAAGCGTCGTGCGCTCTATGGACGCCTTGCAGGAATTCAGCAAGCAGGAATGGAAGCGCTCTATCAAAGATTTTGTCATCACCGGCGCTTCCAAACGCGGATGGACTTCCTGGCTGACGGCGGCAAGCGGCGATAAACGGGTCAAAGCGATCGCTCCGATGGTCATCGACACGTTGAATATGCCAGCGCAGATGCGGCATCAAGAAGAATCCTATGGAACGCTCAGCGAACAGATTCAGGATTACAGCAGAAACGGGCTGACGGACGCATTCAAAAGCGACATCGGCAAAAAATTACTCGCTCTGGTAGATCCTTACGCGTACCGCAAACGATTACAGGTTCCTAAACTGATCCTGAATGGCGCCAATGATCAGTATTGGACGGCGGATTCTCTTCGTCTTTACTGGGATGACCTGCAAGGCGAAAAATGGGTCACGTATGTTCCCAATGCCGGACACAATCTTCAGGAAAAAGGCAGAGAGGGATTTGCCGCACTGGCGCGACCGGTAAATATCCTTGCGGCGTTCATTCGTAGCCAGACTGGCGGCGAACCGCTTCCCACCCTGAAATGGCAGGAGACGAGTGGCGCGACGGCAAATTATCGCCTCACGGTGACCTCTACTGTAGCGCCGCGCATCACCCGCCTGTGGACTGCTTTGTCCGCCACCCGTGACTTTCGTCCTTCGGAATGGAAAGCGGTCGATACGGGCGGAGCGGGGACGCAACGCGCCTTCGAAGCCCAACCGCCGCACACTGGCTACGCCGCCGTATTCGCAGAAATGGAATTCGGCGAAGGCTCGACAGCATATACCCTGTGTACGCCTATTCGTGTCCTCGCCGCAAAAGACGCTCCTCTAGCGACGAAAACGCGTTAGGCGTCCCTAACGCGCCCTACCTATCAGGGCGCGTTTTGCGCGGATGACGCTACGGTAATCAGGATGGATTTATAGGCAGGTTGGTTACTGCCGTCGGAGGCATGACGGATGGGCGCCAGAGGATTCATTTCCGGGTAGTACCCGGCGGCGCACTGCGGCGGGATCGGATAGGGAACCACCGTGAACGCTTCAACAATGCGCGTTTCTCCCTTGAAATGGCTGGTAATATCGACTTTCTGACCTGCCGTCAGGTGCAGGCGCTCAATATCCGCCTCATTCAGGAAAATGACCCGACGTCCACCGTGGATTCCCCGATAGCGATCATCGAGTCCGTAGATGGTGGTATTGAACTGATCGTGACTGCGCAGGGTCATCAGGAGTAACTGGTCGGGTTCGAGATCATGCCGGGGTATCGGGTGTGTTTTGAACTGCGCTTTTCCGCTGTCGGTGGTGAATTTGCCTTCACGCGGGCCGTTAGGCAGGTAAAATCCGCCGGGTTCCCGGACGCGCCGATTATAGTCATGGAAACCGGGAATGACGGCGCTAATAGCGTTACGGATGCGGTCGTAGTCGCTTTCCATCGCTTCCCAGCGCACTTTGGCGGTATCCCCGAGAGTCGCCTTTGCCAGACGGCAGACAATAGCGACTTCGCTGAGCAGATGCGGTGATGCCGGTTCCAGCGCTCCCCGTGAGGCATGAACCACCCCCATCGAATCCTCGACGGTGACAAATCGTTCCTGTTGCGCGGAGGGTTCTGAATCCCCACTACTATCTTTTTCGGTTCGACCGAGGCAGGGCAATATCAGGGCGGTCTTCCCTGTGATCAAATGTCCGCGATTGAGCTTGGTGGAGACATGGGCGGTCAAGTGACAACGCTGCATTCCCTGCGCGACAAAGGTGGTGTCGGACATGGCGGAGAGGAAATTGCCACCGAGACCGAAAAAGACGCGCACCCTACCATCATGCATCGCCAGAGCGGTCTGTACAGCGTCGAACCCATGCGCACGAGGCGGTTCGAACTTGAACTCCCTGCCCAGTGCATCCAGAAAAGAATCCGGCGCACGCTCCCAGATTCCCATCGTCCGGTCGCCCTGTACATTGCTATGCCCTCGCACCGGGCAAAGCCCGGCGCCGGGACGACCGATATTGCCGCGAAGAAAAGCGAAATTCGCCACCGTCTGCACATTGGCTACGCCGTTTTTGTGTTGTGTCAGTCCCATCGCCCAGCAGACAATCATCCGCTCCGAACGAATGGCGATTTCCGCCGCCGCCTCAATCAACTCACGCGGGACGCCGGAATGCCCGACGATATCTTCCCACGCGGTCGCCGCGATATCCACCGCAAACTCGGAAAACCCTTCGGTATTTTCCTTCAGGAAGAGGTGATCAAGAACCGCGCCGCCGGTACGGTCATCCGCCTCTAACATCGCTTTCATTATGCCCTTCAGAACAGCGACATCGCCATTGATACGCACGGGCAGGTGAAGTTTCGCAATCGCGGTTCCGCCGCGCAGAATCCCGACGGGGTCTTGCGGATGCTGAAAGCGGGTCAACCCCGCTTCCGGCAACGGATTGATCGAGACGATCTCACAGCCGCGTTTCGCCGCCTGTTCAAGGGTTGTTAGCATACGCGGGTGATTAGTCCCCGGATTCTGCCCGATGATGAAGATAGAATCCGCCTTGTCGAAATCCTCTAATTTGACCGAGCCTTTCCCCAGACCCGTCGATTCTCGTAAGCCGATGCTGGTGGATTCATGGCACATGTTGGAGCAGTCCGGCAGATTATTCGTGCCGAACAAACGCACAAAAAGCTGGTACAGGAACGCCGCTTCGTTGGAGGTTCGTCCCGATGTATAGAACGCCGCCGCATCCGGCGACGGCAGCGCATGGAGTTCCCCGGCGATGACGGAAAAGGCGTCCTCCCACGAGATCGGTTCGTAATGTGTCGCGCCCGGTCTTAAAATCATAGGGTGCGTGATGCGCCCCTGCTGATCCAGCCAGTGATCGCTTTGCGATGCCAGTTCACGGACGCTATGTCGTGCGAAAAATTCCGGTGTCACCCGCGCTTTTGTCGCCTCGGAGGAGACGGCTTTGGCGCCGTTCTCGCAGAATTCCGCGAAAGAGCGATGATCATCAGGATCGGGCCAGGCGCAGGAAGGACAATCGAACCCATTCTTCTGATTGATCAGCGAGAGCGTTTTCAGCGTTCTGCCGGCGCCCATGCGGGTCAAACCGAACTTCATCGTCTGATAAATCGCCGGAAGTCCTCCGGCGACCCGCTCCGCGCCATGCGCGGTCAGGTTCTTATCTTCATCCGTTATCGGCGGCTGTTCCGGATGTGTCTCGTTGGATTTCGGCATCGTTGACGTTCTCTTCTCTAAACCTGTCATACTATGTAGCGTACTGCGGAAACAGGGATTCGATTGATAAGGATATCCCTGTGAAGGCAATGTTCGCGAGGCTTATTTACGTTCGGCATACCATTTCTTATGGAATGACTGATAGGATTCTGATGCCTTGATCTTGCGCCACCATGCCTCGTTTTCGACATACCAGCGAACCGTATCCGACAGCCGCGCATCGAAATCCGTGTCCGGCGTAAATCCCAATCCCTTGAGTTTGTCCGAGTTCAGACTGTAACGGCGGTCATGACCGGGTCGGTCGGTAACATACTTGATCAAGGATTCTGGTTTTCCCAGATTTTTCAGGATTGCCTTCGTCACATCAATATTGTAACGCTCGTTGCCGCCGCCCAGATTGTAGACTTCTCCCGGCATCCCCTGATGGAAGGCGATATCGATTCCTTTCGCATGATCCATCACGTACATCCAGTCGCGCACCTGCTTACCATCGCCATAGACCGGCAGAGGGATGTCATCCATCGCGTTCGTGATGAACAGCGGAATGATTTTTTCCGGATAGTGATAAGGACCGAACGTATTGGAGCCACGAGTGACAATCGTCGGCAGTTTGAAGGTCACATGGTACGCTCGCACCAGCAGTTCCCCGCCCGCCTTCGCCGCCGAATAGGGTTGGTTGGGTTCCAGCGGGTCACCTTCCTTGAATTCGCCGTCGGTAGTTCCGTAAACTTCATCGGTGGACACCTGATGAAATTTGACGTGATTATACTTTTTCGCCGCTTCCAGCAAGGTCAGAACGCCGGAGAAATTGGTCGTCGTCGCGGTGTAGGGATCGAGGATAGCGCGGTCATTATGCGATTCGGCGGCGAAGTTGATAATCGCATCGACATTACGGGCAAGGTTGTCCACCAGCGGTGCATCTTCGATTCGCCCCTGAATAAACTGGAAGTTGGGATTCTGCCAGAGATCATGGAAATTATCCAGATTTCCGGCATAGGTCAGCGCGTCCAGAACCGTAATACGGTAGTCCGGATACTTGCCCAGCATATGCCGCACAAAGTTTGAGCCGATAAAACCGGCGCCGCCGGTAACCAGTAATCGCATAGTTTTTCTCAGTGGAATGCAGGTCTATGACCGCCTTTAATCCTTCCCGCCACACGTAACGTCCCACTCACCGTCTTTAGCCCTGCGTTATTTCCCAGAACGCTTTGCCGAGAATATCATAGGGCAAGCGGCGCTCATCCGGGTCAGCAATATTGAAGTGCTGATTCACAAAATACAAAATTGTCGCCGGGACATTTCCCAGATTGGCACAACCGTGAGCGATGCCACGGGGGATATAGAGCAATTGCGCCTTGCCCGCGCCCATGACGAAGCGCATACTCTGGCCGCAGGTCGGGGAAGCGGCGCGGGCGTCCAGCAGACCGATGACCAATCGGTCGGTCGGCGGGACGAACCAGACATCTTCCTGATTGTAATGGAGATGGAACGCCTTGATTGCGCCGGGCAGGACAAGCGAATACGAGGACTGCCGCACCTGAAAGGAGGGAATATTCAGCAAGCGCCCCTTCTCGTCCAGACGAATGAGTTCGGCGAAATTGCCGCCATCATCCAGCATCATCCGCAGGTCGATTATCTGGACGCCTTCCAGCGGCGTGCGCTTCGGGTATTCTTGCGTGGTAAGCGCTTCACGATATTCCTCTCCAAGAGCGTCCGGGGAGAGTGGCGCTATAGAGTGCGCCTGAGGTTCCGCCATAATAACTACTTCGTTCCTTCCGCAAGACGGCGTAAATACGCCGCATAATCCGTTTTTCCGAGTTGCGTCGCACGACGTACCAGATCATCCGCCGTTATCCATCCGCTCTGGTAGGCTATACCTTCCAGACAGGCGACCTTCATGCCGCGCCGCTGTTCGATAGCGCGAATGAAATTGCTCGCTTCCAACAGTGACTCATGGGTTCCGGTGTCCAGCCAGTCGACGCCATCGAGTGTTTCCGCCCGGAGACGGTTCATTTCCAGATACGCTTTATTGACATCCGTAATTTCATATTCGCCTCGCGCCGACGGTCGCAACTCCGCCGCAATGTCGGTGACACGATGATCGTAGAAATAAAGACCGACGACTGCATAGTGCGATTTAGGGTTCTCCGGCTTTTCTTCCAGCGAAATGACATTCCCCGCCGCATCGAACTCCATGACGCCATAGCGTTCAGGGTCGCGGACTTTGTAGCCGAAGATGGTCGCGCCATCGTTGCGACGCGCCGCTTCCTGCGTTTGCGCCGGGAGATGGTGCGCATAAAAGACATTATCGCCCAGAATCAGACTCGCCGGACCGCCTGCCAGAAACTCTCTGCCGATATGGAATGCCTGCGCGATGCCCTGCGGCGCCTGTTGTACGGCGTAATGCAACGAAAGCCCGTAATCGCTTCCATCACCCAGCAAGCGCTCGTACTGCGGCAGATCTAATGGTGTCGAAATGATGAGAATATCGCGGACGCCCGCCTCCATCAGGGTGGCGAGCGGGTAGTAGATCATCGGCTTATCGTAGACCGGAACCAGTTGCTTGGACAGGGCGAGCGTTACCGGGTTCAGTCGCGTCCCTGCCCCCCCTGCTGTAATTATGCCTTTCATAGGTCGTGCATTTCTCCTGCCATTATAGAGCGATATCCCATACTATCGCCGCGTTTTTGTCCCAGATTAGCGAAATGTGATCTGGCGTGAAGGACGCCCCTTCAGTTTCCATCAGGACGATGACATTTTCGCCGACATTCAACCAGGGTTCCGGGAGATAGTAATCGGATTGCGGCCATCTCCCCGGATCGGCGGCAATACCCGCTTCCGTCAACCAGGGCGCGACCCCGTAGGTCTTACCTTCGCCCGCAGTGACCCAGTAACGCCCCAACGAGCGTCCGTTCACCCAGAGAACGCCTTTTCCCATTCCTTCCAGACGAATCAGAAGCGGAGTCGAGGAGTCGAGGGGAGATTCCAGCGTAAAGGTCGTTCGGTGATAGTTGATCGCTTCCCCGGCGTCAGGCGTCGCTTCTGTGGGAAAGGCGGGCAAATCCAGAGGATGGAATTTCCATCGGCGAATATCGGCTTGAAAACACTGCCCCGAAGGGGTCAGGGTGACGGCGCCATAGACGCCTTTCTTCTCATGTTCTTGCCCCTTGCCGATTTGCCAGTCTCCTTTTATCAGACCCAGATTATCGACGAGTAAGCTCAGAACATTACGCCCCGGTTCCAGACGAAAATCGAAAGACGCTTCCCAGTCCGTTCGCCGATCTTCGGGCGGCGGTTGCGAGGAACCAACACGCTTTCCATTGACGAACAACGTCAGACGGTCAGAACAGGCGGCGAAATGTAAGTTTGCATCCATTCCCGCAGCGTCATCGCCCCGGACTTCGGCACGATACCAACCATAAGGGTCAGAACCATGCGCCGGGCCGAGTGTGGCGATATTGAGCGCGATAAGGTTCCCCTGCTCTGCGATATCGTCGAGTTCGCGCCAGTGGGAATCGTCGTAGTCCGACGATGTCATATCAACCGGCGCCCTACTTTCCCATGCTCCGAGTTTGGGCACAGCAGGCAGCGGCGGAGTCGTCACCGAAATTGCTGAGAGCGTTCCATCGGCGGTCAATGACCATAAATGGCATTCCTGATCCGGTGGCAGTTCCACCTGCGCGAAAGAGCCGGAATGCGCCCGGACATCCTCCGATCCGATTATTACCGGATCGGTTTCATCCTCAGCAAGGAAAACGCGACCCGCCAGGGCGGACGGCAGAGCGATAATCTGCGAAAATCCGCAGGCGTACACCTGCGGGGCATCCATGAATGTCACGAAGACGCCTTCGCCGTTCCCATACCCGTTGAAGAGGACTACTTCGCGGGTTTCTCCCGGTTCGCCGTAGACATAAACGCGCGCCCCCGGTTGCGGGTCAGGCATCAGGTGCGCGGTCAAAACCTGCGCATCCGATTTCACCAGTCCGACATAAGCGGAAAGATAACGTGAAGACGCCCCGATAGGCGCATCATGAACATATGCGAACAGGGAGCGTGGAGCGAGAGTCACTTCGGGGAGATAAGGGAAAACGCCCCCGGTAGCGGGCGATTCGCGATCCGGATTATCCACAAAAACAATGGAGCCTCGTTCGCGGGTAGCAGTCTCGCTCACGCGCAGGTTTCCGAGGGCCTTGATTTCACGGCGATGCGTCCCGGTTGTCAGTATCTCCCGGAACGTTTGCGCCCACAGAGCGACCCGGCGACAGGCTCGCCACTTTTCGGTCAGGCGTCCCGTCTCGGAAATCTGTGCGTCGTAGTCGTAGGAAGTGGTTTGCAGATACATGGGAGTGTATCCAAAGTTTGTGCCACCGTGGTAGACATAGTAGTTATAGCCGCAACCCCCTTCCGCCCAGCACCGCCAGGAGGCGTACTCCAGATCGGCGGCGGGACGTAAATGGTGGGGAGCGCCCCAGGCGTCGTACCATGCTGTCCAGAACTCCGTCGAGAATAATGGGGCGTCCGGGAAGCGTTTCCGGAACTCCGGCATACTATCGGCGGGATGGTGAGAATTGATACACTCGACGGTTCCGCTGATGTGCCCGGCGCAGGAAATCAACGGCACATCGACGCCCCTTTTAATCAGGGCATCCCGAATATAGCGCTGGTAATCATCGTCCACTACCATATCTTCGCCACGTGTCCACTTCAGATTCGCGTACTCGTTTTCCGCCTGTACCAGAATGACATTGCCACCGTTCGTCCAGAGGTGTTTGACGATAATCGGGCAAAGCGCGTCAAACCAGGAATCCACCGCTGCCAGATAGGGCGCGTTCATGGTGCGAAAGGCGACCCCGGGCAGGGTCTGTAGCCATGCAGGAAAACCGCCATAGTCCCACTCAGCGCAAATATACGGCCCTGGTCGCACAATGACATACAATCCCTGCCGTTCGCATTCTGTGATAAATTCGTCCAGGTCACGGTCTCCCTGAAAGTCGAACGTTCCGGGAGAGGGTTCGTGATAGTTCCATGCGACATACGTTTCGATGGTATTCATTCCGCCGCGTTTCGCCTTCGCGATACGATCCGCCCATAGCTGGTGCGGAACACGGAAATAATGGATGCTCGCCGCAAGGAGAATCTGCGATTCGCCGTCGATGAGGAAAGAATGCGCATCGTATCCCACCGTCCTGGTAGGACTGGCGGATATATCCGAGGAATTGTTAGTAAGAGCCATAAGCGGGCTTAGTATAGCCTCTGTCACACGGTTGGGGCAACTACAGGCGTCTTTCCCCATTTCATCCCTGTAGTTTGACCGAGGCGTTGCGCCTCCTGATATAATGAGGGGCTATGTCTGCTAATGAAACTAATACGCCGCGTAAGTTCGCCGTCCTGACCTGGGGTTGTCAGATGAATGTGGACGATTCCGACCAGATTGAAAACCTGTTGCAAGCCGATGGGATGGAGAAGGCAAACGGCGTCGAAGATGCGGACGTTATTATTCTCAACACCTGCTCCGTGCGGCAAAAGCCCGAAGACAAAGTCTTCTCCAAACTGGGCGAACTTGCCGAACTCAAGGCGGCGAACCCGAAATTGACCATTGGCGTCACCGGATGCATGGCGCAACGCGCCGGATCGGAAATCGCTCGCCGCGCCCCGCATATCGATGTCATCGCTGGAACCGCACAGTTGGAGCGGATTCCGGAGATGTTGCGCAAACGTCAGAGCCTTCTAGAAACCCGTCAGGCAACTCCCGGTCGCGCCAAAGACGTCTTGATTCAGCTAGAGCTGCCGCGCAAGGTCAACGAAGCGAATCTCTTCCTCCCGGAACGCAAGCGTGTGACGACCGGCAAGTTGAAGTCGTTCGTCTCCATCATGTACGGATGTGACAAGTTCTGTGCGTTCTGTATCGTTCCTCTGACTCGTGGGAAAGAGCGCTCACGCCCGGCGGCGGATATTGTCGCGGAGGTGGAGCACCTCGCCGCCCACGGGACAAGAGAGATTACGCTGTTAGGTCAGACGGTCAACTCTTACGGTCTGAAGGGGCTGGACGCCACCTGTTCCTTCGCTGAATTGTTGCGCCGGGTGAGCGCTGTTCCGGGTATTGAGCGCGTTCGGTTCACCTCACCTTATCCCAAAGACTTCACGGACGACGTTATCGAAGCCATCGCGACGTTGCCGCAGGTCTGTGAACAGATCCACCTACCGGTGCAGGTCGGGGACGACACATTGCTGAAGCGGATGCACCGGGGGTACACTCTGGATCAGTACCGCGAAATCGTTCGTAAACTCCGCGCTACCATGCCGGATATCGCGATCACTACCGACCTGATGCTCGGCTTTCCCGGCGAGACCGAGGAACAGTTCCAGAATACGATGGCTTTCGTCGACGAAATCCGTTTCGACGGCGCATTCATGTTCATCTACTCGCCCCGTGACCCCACGCAGGCGGCAAAATTGCCGGATCAAATCCCGCACAAGGAGAAATCACGACGCCTTGACCTGTTGATCGAAAGGGTCAATACGATTGCTGTGGAAATCAATAATCAGCAGGCGGCCGAGGGACGCATCTTCGATGTGCTGGTAGATGGTATCTCTCCCAAGAATCACGATTTGTGGCAGGGTGTCACACGCGGCGGGAAAACGGTTCACTTCGCGGCGGGACGAGACCTGACCGGTCAAATCGTCAGGGTTCGTGCGAAATCCGGTCATATGTGGGGCTTCCACGGCGATTTAGTGTAGCGATAGTTTTATGGAGCGGGTAAGCGTCGGAGTTTACCTGCTATCTCCAATATCTCCCAAATTCATTGCAGAACATTGAACTGATCTGGAAACCTTACAGCGAATCGGGAGTTCTGGAACCCGGTGAAATCCGTCTGGTACGAGCTTCTCTCGGCCACGATGTCGCTCAGTTTTCTCCGTTATTGTCATCGGTAGAACAGGAAAGAGCGGATCGCTTCAAGAGCCAGGCGCATTGTGACCGCTACATTGTGGGCCGTGGTCTCTTACGCCTTTTGCTTTCCTCATTTACTGGCGTTGCCCCGGCGGATATCGCGTTAGAAACCGGCGCATATGGCAAACCGTTCCTTGCCGATAGAGCGACCGGGCGCCCAGCAGACCTCCGCTTCAACTTGAGCCATTCCGATCATCACATCGTCTATGCCTTCCGTAGGGGCCATGAAGTGGGAATCGATATCGAGGAAATCAAGGAAATACCCGACATCCTTCTTATCGCTCGTGATTATTTTACGAAGATAGAGTATGGACGTCTTGAGGCGGCTTCGCAGGAAGCCCGAGCGGAAACTTTTTACCATCTCTGGGCACGAAAAGAGGCTTATCTCAAAGCTCTGGGTGTCGGGATAGGCGTGCCACTCGACAGCGCCCACAGTCGCCCGGAATTGATGCGTATCCAGTCGTTCCGCCTTGGTACAGAAATAAGGGGGGCTCTGGCGTTTGGAGGAACGCTTCATACATTGTCCTGTTTTCGCTGGTCGCCAGAATCAGGTCTCTGACCTTTTCAACACATGGCGAACCTGCTCTAAAGTCCGATGGATGCAAGGTTCATCCAGCATTGTATGATGCGTCCCTGGCGTCACTATGACTTCCAGATCATCGACAAACCGTTCCCAACCCATCGATGCATGGTATTGCCACTGTGGGTCCTGGACTCGCGCTCGTAGCAATACGGCGCTACCGGAATAGGAACCGGGTAAATAATCCTTCTGCGCCTTCTCTTGAGACTGCTGTATCTTTTGAAAGTTCTCTGGCAACTCTGCGCTTGCTGGATTTGCGCGATGCTTGCCGAACGATTGGCTTCGGTAGACTGCCTGTATTCGTTCAGGTAACCGAGTAACGCG
>Ga0114963_10000960_pt1 | contig 19768 bp, 13 predicted proteins | sample C_131016_EF_Meta_FD_87019 | JGI IMG/M metagenome (GOLD analysis project Ga0114963, IMG submission 87019) | Freshwater microbial communities from Lake Croche, Canada to study carbon cycling - C_131016_EF_MetaG | ecosystem: Environmental > Aquatic > Freshwater > Lake | place: Lake Croche, Canada...
AAGCCGGTCGACGACATGGGTGAGCACAACCCGCCCTCCCATCCCGAGCTTCTCGACGGCCTGGCGGAGCGGTTTCGCGAGCAGAGCTTCGACCTCAAGCAGCTGATCCGCTGGATCGTGCTCTCCCATCCCTACTCGCTCTCGAGCAAGGCGGTGAAGGGCAACCAGCGGGATGATCCGTCGCTGGGCGAGAAGCCGAAGTTCACCCACTTCTACCTGCGGCAGTTGCGGGCGGAGGACCTCTACGAGTCACTGCTCACCGCGACCGAAGCCGATCAGACCGGCGGCGGCGAGGAGGCGGCGAAGAAGAAGGATCAGTGGCTCTCGCAGTTCATCATCGCCTTCGGCACCGACGAGGGGGACGACGCGACCACGTTCAACGGCTCCATTCCGCAGGTGCTGATGATGTTCAACGGCGACCTGATCAAGCAGGCGACCAACACGGGCAAGGGGGGCTTTCTCGACCGTGTCGCCACCGGCGGTATGAAGAACGCCGCCAAGATCGACGCGTTGTACATGGCGGCCCTGGCCCGCAAGCCGTCCGCGAAGGAGGTCTCCAAAGCCAACGAGGTGCTCGTGCAGCGCAAGGGAGACGCCGTCGGTGCGCTGCAGGACATCTGGTGGGCCGTCCTCAACTCCAATGAGTTCATCATCAACCACTGATCCACCGCCGCTGGGCCTCCATTCCCCGACCCTTTGATCACGCCACGCCCGACACGCCACGATCCCCGCGAGGGGCGACAACCACAGGAGTTTCGCCGATGTCACACCTCTTCGACCTCCCCGCCGGCATGAACCGTCGGCATTTCATGAGCCATCTCGCCGGCGCGGCGGCCCTCGCGGCCCCCGCGACCGCGTTCACCAACTCGCTGCTCGCCAATGCCACCGACCTCAAGAAGCGGCACAAGTCGGCGATCCTGCTGTGGATGGGGGGCGGCCCGAGCACGATGGACATCTGGGACCTGAAGCCCGGGGCGCCGACGGGGGGGCAATTCAAGCCGATCTCGACGAGTGCCGACGGCATCGCGATCTGCGAGCACATGCCGCTCATGGCCAAGCAGATGCACCACATGTCGCTCGTGCGGTCGATGAGCACGCGCGAGGCCGACCACATGCGGGGCCGCTACTACATGCACACGGGCTACGTGCCCAACCCCAACGTCGAGCACCCCGGCTACGGTTCGGTGATCGCCCATGAACTCGCCGACCGGGTGCCCAACCTGGAGATTCCGCCGTTCGTCTCCGTCGGCAGCGGCAGCGTCGGCCCGGGCTTCCTCGGCATGACATGGGCGCCGTTCGTGGTGGATTCCAACGGCAACGTCCGCAATCTCGACATGGGCATCGATCCGGCCCGGCTCGCGCAGCGGCTCGAGATGCTCGCCACGATCGAGAACAAGTTCATCGGCGAGAAGCGGGGCGGCTCGGCCGAGGATCACAAGAAGGTGCTCGACAAGACCGTCAAGCTCATGACGAGCAAGCAGATGGAGGCCTTCAAGGTCATGAAGGAGCCCAAGGAGGTGCAGGATCGGTATGGCACCACCGGCTTCGGCCGCGGCTGCCTGCTGGCCCGGCGGCTCGTCGAGGCGGGCGTGCCCTTCGTCGAGGTCGACCTCGGCGGTTGGGACATGCACGCGGACATCTTCACCACCCTCAAGGACCGCAAGCTGCCCGAACTCGACAAGGCGATGAGCGCCCTGGTCGGCGATCTGGCGGACCGCGGGCTGCTCGACGACACCACCATCATCTGGATGGGCGAGTTCAGCCGGACGCCGAACATCAACGGCGGCGGCGGCCGCGACCACTGGGCGCGGAGCTGGAGCGTCGCGGTGGGCGGCGGCGGATTCAAGCGCGGGGTCGTCGTGGGCGAGACCAGTTCCGACGGCAAGGAAGTGGTCACCGAGCCCTACTCCTCGCAGGACGTCATGGCCAGCGTGCTCAAGTCGATGGGCATCTCGCTGGAGACCACGTTCACTGCCAAGAACGGCCGGCCGATGAAGATCGCCAACGCCGGGAAGGTGATCAAGGAGCTGTTCACCTGAGCGACCCGCCCACGGGGCGTGTCGATCACCCGCGCGATCCGGCCGTGGACCGTGTGGACCAGCCACGCGACACGGCCAGAGGCGGTTTCGGCTCTGCTGACTTTTCGGCAGCGACTGCCGGTGCTGACTTTTCGGCAGCGACTACCGGTGCCGGCTCCGCGGCAGCAACTGCCGGTGCCGGCTCTGCGGCAGCAGCTGCCGGTGCTGGCTCTGCGGCAGCAGCTGCCGGTGCTGGCTCGGCGGCAGCAACTGCCGGTGCGATCGCCGCGTCCGGTACGGTGCGGCCGGTGCTCCTGCTGGTCTGGCCGGTGCTTTTGGAGCAGTTGCTCGCGCTCACGGTCGGTTTCACCGACAAGTGGCTGGCGGGCAATCTGCTCGAGGGGCCGGCGCCGCTCGCTGCGGTCGGCCTCGTGGCGTACTGTCTGGGGTTCCTGCCGGCGCTCTTTGCCATCCCGGGGGTGGCGGCGACCGCACTCGTGGCCCGCAGTGTCGGCGCCGGCGACATGCCGGCCGCCCGCCGGGCCGCCGCCCAGACGCTGCTCGTGGGCACCGGCCTGACGGCGGTCGTGCTCGCCGCGACGGCCGTGGCGGGGCCCCGGCTGATCGCGCTGCTCGGCCTGCCCGACGGCAGCACCGCCCTGGCCGGACGCTACCTGGCGATCGTCCTGCCCGCGCTGCCGGCGATGATGGTGATTCACGTGGGCATGGCGGTGCTCCGCGGCGCCGGCGCGATGTGGGCCGGCCTCGTCGCCATGAGCGTGGTGAACCTCGTCAACGCGGGCGCCTCGTTCGCACTGGCGGCAGGCTTCCTCGGTCTGCCGCGGCTCGGCTGGGAAGGGCTGGCCTGGGGCACGGCGATCGGCTACGTGCTCGGCGCCTGCTGCGTGGTCGGCTTCCTCGCCCGTCCCGCCCTGGGGCTGCGGCCCGGCCGGTCCGACTGGCGGCCCGACCGGGCATGGCTCGGCCGCATCCTCACGGTGGGCGTTCCGGCCGGCGTCGATGCCGTGGCCAACGCCATCTGCCACCTCTCCTTTCTCTCCATCGTCAACCGGCTCGGGGACGTGGCCGCCGCGGCCCATTCCGTGGCGATCACGATCGAATCGCTCGCTTTTCTCCCCGGCAGCGCGTTCATGGTGGCCGCCGCCACCCTGGCCGGCCAGTATCTCGGCGCCGGTGACGAGCGGCGGGCGCGGCGGAGCGTCTGGCAGGCGGCGCTGGCCTGCCTGGCGCTGATGGCCGCTGCCGGCCTCGTGTTTCTGGCCTCGGCCGACACCCTGGCGGGGTGGTTCGTCGGTGGCCGCTCCCGGCAGCCGGAGGTGGCCGCGCTGGCGGCGACGCTCGTGCGCATCGTCGCCTTCGCCCAGCCTCCGCTGGCACTGCTGATGGTGCTTTCCGGTGGCCTGCGGGGGGCCGGTGCGACCCGGCTGCCCCTGATGGTCAATTTTCTCGGGCTGATCCTCGTGCGGCTGCCGTTGGCCGTGCTGCTTTCCCGCGACAGCCTGCCGTTGCCCGGCGGGGGACGGCTGCCCGGCCTGGGGCTCGCGGCCGTCGGGGCCTGGTATGCGATGGCGGCCGATCTCACCGTCCGCGGGCTGGCGATGCTCGTGATCTTCCGGCGGCCCGGCTGGTCGCGGGTGCGCGTGTGATGGTGGCCGGTCGTGCGGGGCCGGTCCGCGGGGCGTCGGGAGGACTCCGCCGGCCGCGATTGGCATGGCTCGCCCCGCCGCGAACGCTACACTCACGTCGACAGGGTGGCCGCTCCGTGCCGCCCGCAAGCGCACGCCAGCGAGGGCCGTTGATGGCAGCCGCCGATCTCGACGTCGAACACTGGAGCACCGCCGATGCCGCCGATCTCTTCGAGGTCGCCCGCTGGGGCAGCGGCTATTTCGCGGTGGGCCCCTCCGGCCACCTGCTCGTGCATCCCGACAAGGATCCCACGAAGAGCATCGACCTGAAGCAACTCGTCGACCGGCTCCAGATGCGCGGGATCGACCTGCCGATCCTGCTCCGCTTCGGGGAGATCCTCCAGCACCGTCTCGGCGAGATCCACGGCGCCTTCGCGACGGCCCGCCGGGAGAGCGGCTACAAGGGGGACTACTGCTGCGTCTACCCGGTCAAGGTGAACCAGCAGCGGCAGGTCGTGGAGGAGGTGCTCAAGTTCGGCAAGCAGTACCGCTTCGGACTCGAGGCCGGCAGCAAGCCGGAGCTGCTGGCGGTGATCGCGCTGGCCGACAACGACACGCCGATCATCTGCAACGGATTCAAGGATGCCGAGTTCATCGAGACGGCGATGCTCGCGCAGAAGATCGGGCGGCACATCATCCCCGTCGTGGAGCGGTTCTCCGAGCTGCACCTCGTGCTCGAGTACGCGGAGAAACTCGGCGTGCGGCCCCGGATCGGCATGCGGGTCAAGCTCGCCACCCGCGGCAGCGGCCGGTGGCAGGCCTCGGGCGGCTTCCGCAGCAAGTTCGGTCTCACCGCCAGCGAACTGGTCAAGGGGCTCGAGCTGCTGGCCTCGCGGGGCATGGAGGACTGCCTGCAGCTGCTCCATTTCCACCAGGGCAGCCAGATCACCAACATCCGCCACATCAAGGCGGCCCTCAACGAGGCCTCGCGGATCTACACGGAGCTGGCGAAGCGCGGTGCGGGCCTGCGGTATCTCGACGTCGGGGGCGGGCTGGGCGTCGACTACGACGGGTCACAGACCAACTTCGAATCGAGCGTCAACTACAGTCTGCAGGAATACGCCAACGACGTCGTCTACCACGTGCAGAACGCCTGTGACGAGGCGGGCGTGCCGCACCCGACGATCGTGTCGGAGAGCGGGCGGGCCGTGGTCGCCTACCACAGCATGCTGATCTTCAGCGTGCTCGGCGTGTCGGAGCAGGGGGGCAACGGCGAACTGGTGGAGCCCGGTCCCGAGGCCGAGCAGCCGCTGCACGACCTCGTCGAAACCTACCAGGGCATGAACGTCCGCAACCTGCTCGAGAGCTACCACGACGCGCAGCAGGCGCTCGACACCGCGATGAACCTCTTCGCGAGCGGCTATCTGCCGCTCGACCAGCGGTCGGCCGTGGAGAACCTTTACTGGTCGATCTGCCGCAAGATCGCCAAGATGGTGAAGCAGCTGGAGTTCGTGCCGGAGGAGCTGGAAGGGCTGGAGGCGTCGCTCTCCGACACCTATTTCTGCAATTTCTCGCTCTTCCAGTCGATCCCTGACAGCTGGGCGATCAAGCAGCTCTTTCCGGTGATGCCGATCCACCGGCTCAACGAGCGGCCCACCCACAACGCGGTGCTGGGTGACGTGACCTGCGATTCCGACGGCAAGATCGACCAGTTCATCGACCGCCGCGACGTGAAGCGGACGCTGCCGCTCCACGCATTCAACGGCGAGCCCTACTATCTCGGCGCGTTTCTCATCGGCGCCTACCAGGAGATTCTCGGCGATCTCCACAACCTGTTCGGCGACACGAACGCCGTGCACGTGAGCACCGACGAACGGGGCGACGTGGTGGTCGACGCCGTGATCAAGGGCGACACCGTCCGCGAGGTGCTCGATTACGTCGAGTTCGACGCCAACCACCTGGTGCAGAAGCTGCGCGGCGCCATCGAGCAGGCCGTGCGGGAGGGGCGGATCTGCGACGGACAGGCGGGGCGGTTTCTCAAGTTCTACGAGGAAGGCCTCGGCGGCTACACCTATCTCGAGGAGCCGTCCTGACCGGACGCTCCATGGCCGGCGGCACGCCCGGGCACGCTGCCGGGTGCCCCGCAGGGCCGCAATGCGGTGGCAAAGCGTTAAAAATGGGTGGGGAACCGCTCTCGCCCGGAGGCCGCGGCGGTGGTACGTTCCCCACCCCTCCCCATTCGCCGCCCCCCGGAGTCCGCCCCGTGCACGCCCCGCTGCGCTCCTTGCCCGTGCCCCTGCGTGCCGTCGCGGTGGCGTTCGTCGCGGTCGTGGCGAGCGCCGTGGCCGGACCCGCGCCGGCGCAGCCGCCCTCCGCCACCCCCCGTGCGCAGGCGGGCGTGAGACAGCCGGCGAACGGGACGGCCGTCCCTGCACAGGCAGTGCCCTCGCAGGGAATGGCCCCGCGGGCCGGAACACCGCAGGCCGCACCGCCGCAGCGGGTCGCCGCCGTGCCCGGGCAGGCCGCGCCGCAGATGCCCCCGCCGCTCTCGCCGGAACAGCAGGCGGCGCTCGACCGGCTGCTCGCCGCCTGGGAGACGCGGAACGCGTCGGTCACCACCTGGTCGTGCACGTTCCACAAGTGGGAATACAACGCCTGGAGCCCGGCCGACGGCGGCGGCGAGCGGCTCGCCTTCTCCGAGAGCACCGGCGAGATCAAGTACGCCGCCCCCGACAAGGGACTCTTCCGCGTCAAGGACGCGACCCAGTGGAATCCCGAAACGCGTCGCTACGAGAAGCGGGCCGGCGACACGGGCGAGCACTGGGTGTGCAACGGCAAGAGCATCTTCGAGTTTCGCCACTCCGACCGGCAGCTCCGCGAGACGCGACTGCCCCCCGAGATGCAGGGCAAGGCGATCAGCGACGGGCCGTTGCCGTTCGTGTTCGGGGCCCGGTCCGACACGCTCAAGAAACGGTACGTGATGCGGATCGTGACCCCTCCCGGCGTCACCGACCAGATCTGGCTCGAGTCGCTGCCGCGGCATCAGGCCGACGCCGCGAACTTCTCCAAGGTGGAACTCATCCTGCAGGCCCGCGACCTGATGCCCTTCGCGATCCAGATCTACAAGCCCGGCGGGCAGGATCGCGACGTGTATCAGTTCGACCCGCGGACGAGCCTCATCGACAAGGGGCTCGACATGCTCCGCGATTTCTCCAAGCCGGTGACGCCGCTGGGATACAAGTTCATCCTCGACGATCCGCAGGCGGGGCCGCCGCCGGCCCGCCCGGCCGGTCCGGCGCCGCGCGCCGGGTGAGGTGCCGACCGCGGCGCGGCACGCGCGCCGGTGCTGCCGTCGGTTCCTCCGGTCGTGGCTGGTGCGACGGGGCCGACCGTGCCCTGACGCCGGCGGGGCCGGCCGCGCGAACGTTCCCCGGACATTTCCCCGGATGAAAACCGGCGGTTTCCGGGGGAGCGTCGCTTCCGGCACGCGTGCCATGACGTGCCACAGGCCGTCCGTGAACAGCCTGCTATACTCGCGTTCCCGTCATTCGACCGTCGAGGAACGCGATGCCGCTCGTCGATCCCTCTCATCCGCTTGCCCATCTCCTCGAGCGTGACCGCCGTTACAAACTCGACGCCTACCTCTTCATCCTCGAGGCGCTTTCGTTCGGCCAGGAACACCTCGGCATGGGGAGCGAGCCTCCCCCGGAGGATCTCGATCCGCCCGCCGGCGGTGCCGACAGGAACGCCGACAGGAGCGGTGACAGGGGCACGGAGCGAAGCGGGGAAAGAAGCGCGGAACGGGCCGCCGAGTCCGGCGGCCGTCCTCGGTCGCGGGGCCGCGGCCGGCGGCGGCAGGCTGAGCGGCACGTCAGCGGCCGCGAGCTCTGCGAGGCCGCCCGGCAGTATGCCCTCCAGCAGTACGGCTACATGGCGCCGACGGTGCTCGGCACCTGGGGCGTGCACCGCACGAGTGACTTCGGCGAACTCGTGTTCAACATGATCGAGATCGGCCAGATGCGCAAGACCCGGCACGACAAGCGGGAGGACTTCCACGATGTGTACGACTTCGGCGACGCGTTCTCCCGCGATCTCGCGTTCGTGGTGCCGGATGCCGTCTGACCGCCCGGATCGGCCGCGGTCGGATACGCGGGGAGACGGTGCTCCTGCAGCCGGGCCGGCGGGCCCGGCGGGAACCGTGGCTCGGGCGTGGCAATGGTTCCTGGCCGCCGCCGTGGTGGAGGCGGGCTGGATCGTTCTCCTGGCCTGGATGGCCCTGTCCGCATGACGCCCCGAGCCGCGGACTCGAGCACGAGGGGCACGCACGGCCCGCCGCCATGACATTCCCGCCCGCCAACGTCTCGGCCTGGATCGCGCTGGTGCCCCTCGGGCTCTACTTCGCGGCGCTGGCCGGGGCGCACCTGCGGCGGCGCCCCCTGCTCGTGACCGGCACGCTCGACGCCGCGCTCATGGCTGCGGCGGTGTCGGGGCTGGCTGCGGTGGGGCCCTTGTCGCTGCTCGTGCCCGCCGCCGGCGGCTCGCCGTGGAGCTGGCCGGTGCTGGCGATCCTCTTCGCCCTGTGCGTGGCGATCTGCGTGCTCGTCTCCCGGCCGCGGCTGGTGATCTACAACATCACGGTCGAGCAGTTCCGGCCGCTGGTCGCCGAGATCGTCTCGTCGCTCGACCCGCAGGCCCGCTGGGCCGGGGAGAGCGCCGCCCTGCCGGGCCGCGGATTCCAGCTCCACATCGAGGGCAACGGGCCCCTGCGGACGTTGAGCGTCGTCAACGTCGGCGAGCGGTCGTCGGCCGAGGGCTGGGGCGAGTTCACGCGGCGGCTGCGGCGGGCGGTCCGCGGCCTGCGGGTTCGTCGCAGCCCCTGGGGCCCGCTCTTCGCGTGCCTCGCCGCCGTCGTCTTCGCGGCGGCCACCGCGCTGGCCTTGGGGCCGTCCTGGTGGCCCGCCGTGTCCGCCCTCCCGATCCCCGCCGGTCCGCCGGCCACGCCCTCACCCGGAGACACCGATGTCCCCCCACGTGGACCTGTCGGCGCATGAAATCACGGTGCCCGTGGTCGTCCGCAACGCCTCCCCGGCCCGTCTCTACGAGGATGCCGTCACCCGCGAGCACGCGGCCATCGTCGCCAGCGGCGCGATCGCGATCCGCTCGGGCGCCAAGACGGGACGCAGCCCCGGCGACAAGCACGTCGTGCGCCGCCCCGAGTCGGAGGCGGACGTCTGGTGGGGGCCCGTCAACCATGCCATCGACGACCACACGTTCCTGCTCAACCGCCAGCGCGCCATCGACTACCTCAACACGCGGGATCAGGTCTACGTCTGCGACGGCTACGCGGGCTGGGATCCCGGCTGCCGGCTGAAGGTGCGCGTGCTCTGCGCCCGGGCCTACCACGCCCTCTACATGCACAACATGCTCATCCGGCCCACGCTCGACGAGCTGGAGCGGTTCGGCCGCCCCGACTACGTCATCTACAACGCGGGCCAGTTTCCGGCCAACCCGCACACGGCCCAGATGACGAGCCGCACGAGCATCGATCTCTGCCTCGAGCGGCGGGAGCAGGTCATCCTCGGGAGCGAGTACGCCGGCGAGATGAAGAAGGGTGTCTTCACCATCATGCACTGGATGCTTCCCGGCCGGGGCGTCCTCTCGATGCACTGCAGCGCCAACGAGGGCGTGGCGGCCGACGGCGGGGCGGGGGATGTGTCGCTCTTCTTCGGGCTGTCGGGCACGGGCAAGACGACGCTCTCGGCCGATCCGGCCCGGCGGCTCATCGGCGACGACGAGCATGGCTGGAGCGACGCCGGCATCTTCAACATCGAGGGGGGCTGCTACGCCAAGTGCATCCACCTCTCGGCGGCGCGGGAGCCGGAGATCTTCGCGGCGATCCGCTTCGGCACGGTTCTCGAGAACGTGGTCTATGATCCGGGCGCCCGCACGGTCGACTACGAGTCGAGCGCGATCACGGAAAACACCCGCGCCGCCTATCCGATCGAGTCCATCGCCAACGCGAAGGTGCCCTGCGTGGCGGGCCACCCGCGGAACGTGATCTTCCTCACCTGTGACGCCTCGGGCGTGCTGCCGCCGGTGAGCCGTCTGTCGCGGGAGCAGGCGATGTACCACTTCCTCTCCGGCTACACCGCCCGCGTGGCCGGCACGGAGATGGGCGTGATCGAGCCGCAGGTGGCCTTCTCGGCCTGCTTCAGTGCCGCCTTCCTCGTGCGGCATCCCGCCGTCTACGCGCGGCTGCTCGCGGAACGGCTCGCGCGGCACGGTGCGCAGGCCTGGCTCGTGAACACCGGCTGGACCGGCGGAGGCTACGGCCAGGGACGGCGGATGGATCTGGCCGCGACGCGGCGGATCATCGACGGCATCCACTCTGGCGCCCTGCACGGGGCGGCGACGCACCGCGACCCGGTCTTCGGCCTCGAGGCCGTTCGCGACGTGCCGGGCGTGGCTGAGGAATGCCTGCTGCCCTGGCGGGCGTGGGGCGACGAGGCGGCGTGGGATCGTGCGGCCCGGCGGCTCGCGGGGAAGTTTCGGGAGAACTTCGCCGGCTACGCCGATCAGGCCGGCCCCGACGTGCTGGCCGCGGGGCCGATCTGATCCGCCGCCGCGCGCCGCGACGGGATGCCGGCGTCGCCGGCGGGCCGGCGATACACGGATTCCGCCCGCGGTCTAGAATGATTGTATTCGTCGAACGACTTCCCCGTCAGCGGAGACCCCATCGATGCTCGCGAGACTGCTTCTTCCCTGCGCCGCCGTCATCGTCGCGGCCGCCCTCGTTCCCGCCGCGGCCCGGGCCGACCAAGGCTCGCCTCTGGCCGGCACCGTCAAGAAGATCGACGGCTCGCCCGTCGATCTCTCCACCTACAAGGGCAAGGTGGTGCTGATCGTCAACGTGGCGAGCAGGTGCGGCTACACCGGCCAGTACGCCGGCCTGCAGAAACTCTACGACACCTACAAGGGGAAGGGCTTCGTGATCCTCGGCTTCCCGGCCAACGAGTTCGGCGGTCAGGAGCCGGGCAGCGACGCCGAGATCGCCGGCTTCTGCTCGACGAAGTACGGCGTGACGTTCGACATGTTTTCGAAGATCGTGGTCAAGGGGGCCGACAAGGCGCCGCTCTACAAGGCGCTGACGGAGTCGGCCGCGCCGCCGGGAGAGGTGAGCTGGAACTTCGAGAAGTTTCTCATCGGCCGCGATGGGAAGATCGTCGGCCGGTACAAGAGCGGCGTGGCGCCGGACGACGCCAAGCTCACGTCCGCCATCGAGGCCGAACTGGCCAAGGGGGGCTGACGCCCCCCGCAATCGCGTCGACCGGCGCGGTCGGTCACTCGCCGCCAGTCGAACAGTGGCCGGTCGAACAGTGGCCGGTCAGGCCGCCCGCGCGGTGTCGCGGGGCGGCCGGCCGGCCGCGTCCTCGGGGAGATTGATCGTGCGCTTCACGACCCACGTCGGGCGGGCCTGCGCCTCACGGTAGGTGCGCACCACGTATTCGCCCACCACGGCCACCGCCGCGGTCTGCACGGCGCCGACAAACGCGGCCACGGCGAGCACCGACGCCAGCGACACGCCGGGCTCCGGGGCGGTGTCCCGCGGCCAGACGGCGGTGACCGCCGCCGCGAGGGAGACGACGGCGAGCAGCCCGCTCCCCGCCCAGGTGAGGCGGACCGGCGCGTCGGAACACATCACGAGCGCGTCGGCGGCCAGCATGAGGAGCTTGCGGGGCGAATACTTCGTGTCGCCCGCGGCCCGCGGATGCCGGTCGTACCAGACCGGCTCCTGGCGGAATCCCGCCCAGGGCACGAGCCCGCGGAGGTAGCGACGCTTCTCCGGCAGGCCGTTCACGGCGTCCACCACGGCCCGGTCCACGAGCTTGAAGTCGCCCGTGTCCACCGGGATCGGATGGGGCACGAGCCGGGCGAAGAGCCGGTGGAAGAGGCTCGCCGTCACCAGCTTGAACCAGGTCTCGCCCTCCCGCGACCGGCGACGGCCGTAGGCGACGTCGACGCCGTCGCGCCAGGCGCGGACCATCTCCGGCACCACCTCCGGCGGATCCTGCAGGTCGGCGTCCATGATCACGACGGCGTCGCCCCGCGCCGTGGCCAGGCCCGCCGACATCGCGGCCTGCTGGCCGAAGTTCCGCGACAGTTCCACCACCACGGCCCGGGTGTCGCGGGCGGCGATCCGCTCGAGACGGTCGAGCGTCGCGTCGCGGCTGCCGTCGTCGACGTAGATGATCTCGAGCTCCATGCCCGTGTCGGCGAGCGCCGCCACGAGCCGCTCGTGCGTGGCCTCGACGACCGACTCCTCGTTGTGGCAGGGCACCACGATCGAGAGGACCCCGCCGGGCCGCCGGGCGACGGCGGCACGCCGCCGCGGGCCGGGAAGGATGTCGGGATGGAGGGAATCGGCGTGGGCGCTCATCGGGTGGTGCTCCCGGGCGTGGACGTGCGGGCGGTGTCGGCGGCCGCGGGCGTGCGGGTGCCGACGAGGAGGAAGTCGTGCTCGCGGAAGAGCGGCCGCGCCCGGCCGATCACGCCCACCCCCGGCGGCAGCGCGGCCGCCAGTTCGGGCAGGTTGTCCTCGCGCACGAGCACGACGGCGTCGGGGCCCGAGGCGAGAAAGGCGATGGCCGCGTCGCGGTCCTGGGACTGCCAGGATGCGACGTGGCCGCGGGCGTAGTAGACGACGTTGGGGGTGAGCTGCGTGAAGGTGCCCAGGCGGGCGTGGCCGCCGGCGTGCCGGTGGGCCTCCTCGACGAGTCCCGGCAAAGCGTTCGCGCCGGCAAGCCGGGCGGCCGCCGGTCCCACGGCCAGGCCGGTGTAGAGCAGACCGGTGACGGCCAGCGCCGCGAGCGCCCGGAACGGATCCCGCCGCCAGGCCCAGAGGCAGCCGGCCCCGATCACCGGCACGATGCCCACGGCCGCCGCCGGGGCGGCGCCGACGAGTCCGAACCGCTCGGCGACCAGCACGACCGCCGCCGTGGCGACGCCGCCGAACGCCAAGGACGCGATGCCCGCGGCCATCCAGCGGGGATGCGCCCAGCGGTCGGTCCGCGCGGCCGCCACGCCCGCCGCGGCGACGAGCAGGGCCGCCGCCGGATAGGCGGGCAGCACGTAGTTCGGCAGCTTCGTGGCGGAGCAGGAGAAGCCCCCCACCCACACGAGCAGCCAGACGAGCAGGAGCAGGAGCGCCGACCGCGTCGCCGGCGGGTCGGTCCGCCGGCCCACCCGCCACGCCGTCACCGCGATCGCCAGCGGCAGGAAGCACGACCAGGGGAAGAAGCCGACGAGCATGGCCAGCGGATGGAGGAACACGCTGCCGCCGTGCCGCTCCATCGGCGCGACGAAGCGGCCGACGTTGTGGATGAAGAAGAATCCGTGCAGCCATTCGCCGCCGGTGCGAACCGACACGGCGACGTACCAAGGGGCCGCCACCGCCAGCATCGCGGCCAGGATGATCACCGGGCGGATCGCCCGCAGGGTCTCCCAGGCGGCGGCCACGGCACCCGCGAGCAGCATGCCCGCGGTGTGGGCGGGGCGTCGCTCACGGGCGGTCCACCAGAGCCAGGGGCAAAGCACGGCCAGCGGCCCGACGCAGCCGATCGGTCCCTTGCAGAGCACGGCCAGTCCCATGAGGCCGCCGACCACGGCCGCGCGGGCCGCGGAGAGCCGGGGCAGCGCCGCCGGCGAAACCGTCTCGCGGATGCGGGCCGCGGCGACGAAGGGCTCCGCGACCAGCACCGTGGCCCAGGTCGTCAGGCAGGTGAGGATCGCGTCGGGCGTCGCGGCGTGCGCCTCGATGCCCACGAGCAGGCAGCCGACGAACGCCAGCGCCGCGACCACGCCGGTCGCGGCGTCGAACCAGCGGGTGCCCGCCCGCAGAAGCGCGAGCGCCGCCAGGAGCGTCGCGAGCATCGCCGGCAGCCGCGCCGCGATCTCGGAGCCGCCGAAGAGTGTCGCTGAGGCCGCCATCGCCCAGTGCATCAGCACCGGCTTGTCGACGGCCAGTTCGTCGTTGAACATCGGCACGATCCAGTCGCCGGTTTCGACCATCGTGTGGGCGATCGCGGCGAACCGCGGCTCGTCCTCGTCCCATAAGGGCGTCGCGGCGACGCCCAGGCAGAGGCTCACGAGGGCCGCGGGGAGAACGATGGCGAGGGAACGGCGGTCGGGCATGGAATGCTCCGGGCGGGCGGTACGTCGGCAAAAATCGGGCGGCCGGCGGGGGGGAGATGAGAAGCGCGGGGAAACGGACGTTCCTGGCTGGCAAGGACGGGAGTCTGGGAAGCCGCTAGCGTTCGGGGGGGGCGATCGCGGCCAGCGCCGCCGCCGCCGGGGGCTCGGCCGCCTCGCGGCCGAGGAGCAAGTAATCGTGGTCGCCGATCGTCGGCACCCGCGCGAGCACGGCGACGCCCGCGGGGAGGAGCGGCATGACGACGCCCTCCTGACGGCTGTCGATCACGACGCGCGACCGCGGGCGGGCCGTCAGGTGGTCGACGACGTCGGCCGGTGTTTCGAGCCTGTCGATGCGGCACCCGCTGTAGAAGACGAGGCTCGGCGGCACGTTCCAGAGGCAGGCCCACTCGCCGTCGGCGGCGGCGTGCGGCAGGCCGGCCACCAGCGCCCGCGGCCCCTGGGCCCGGCTGAACCATTCGGCCACCGGCGCGGCGATCGCGGCGACGAAGAGGCAGCCTCCCACGGCGACGGCGGCGAGTGACCGCCACGGCCGCCCCGTGGCCTGGGTCCGCCAGGCGACGACCGCGGTGACGAGCGGCACAAAGCCGGGAAGACAGAGCCACCAGCCGCCCGCCGACGCCCGGTGGGCCAGCAGCGGCAGCCCCACCGTCACGGCGAGCCCGGCGGCGCCGAGGATGCACCAGGCCACCCGCATCACGAGGTCGTCGACGCGGCGCGGATCGGGGCGGGGATCGCGGCACCAGGCGGCCAGCGCCGTGCCGCCGCGGGCCCAGTCGACGAGGAATCCGCCGGTCGCGACCGCCAACGCCGGGTAGGCCGGCCAGACGTAGCCGGGGAGCTTCGTGCCGGCCAGCGTGAAGCCGCCGATCCACGCGGCGAGCCAGCAGGCCGAGAGGGCGACGCCGCCGCGGCGGTCGTCATCGTCCCGCGACCGCAGGATCGCGACCGCGTGCGCGAGCATCGCGGCCAGCACGATCGACCAGGGGAACAGGCCGACGCAGAGCACCGCGGGGTAGTAGAGAACGCTGCCCGAGTGTCCCTCCATCGGCCGCGCGAAACGTTCGAGATTGTGGACGACGAGGAAGCCGCGGGGCCATTCGCCGGCGGTGCGGACCGCCACCCACGCGTACCAGGGGCCCGCCACCCCGATCGCCGCGGCGAGCATCGTGGCCGGCCGCAGGGCGAGCACCGCCCGGGCCAGGCCCGCGACGGACGCCGCCGGGGACGCGGCGCGGACGGCCTCCGCCCAGAGGCCGAAGAGGCACATCGCCGTCAGCGGCAGCACGACGCCGACCGGTCCCTTGGCGAGCGTCGCCGCGCCCATCGTCGCGCCCACGGCCAGCGCCGCGCCGCACGAGAGCCGCGGCCGCCCGCTGCGCAGGGCGTCGGGGCCGATGCCGCGCACGAAAAGCCACAGGCCGAGCGTGGTGAGGAACGTGAGCGCCGCGTCCGGCGTCGCGGCCCTGCCCCCCACCGCGGTCCAGACGCACGTCGCCATGACGAGCCCGCCGACGAATCCCTCGGCGCTGCCGAGGAGCAGGCAGCCGAGCCGCCAGGTCAGCAGGCAGGTGCCGATCGTGGCCAAGGCCGAGCCGAGACGGGCCCCGGTCTCGTTGCGGCCGCAGAGGGTGAAGCCGGCGATCTGCACCCAGTTCACCAGCGGCGGCTTCTCCACCCGCAGCCGGCCGTTGTAGGTGGGAACCACCCAGTCGTCGCGATCGAGCATGGCCAGTGAGCAGGCGGCGTTCTTCGGCTCGTCGTCGTCCCAGAGGGCCGGCGCGCCGAGCCGCGGCAGCAGCACGACCGCCGCCGCGAGGGCGACGAACCATCCGTGAAAACGCTGGGCTGGCACGGGCGGATGACCTGCGGAGGCGGACCGGGCAAGGAGGGGGCGGGACGATAGGCGGGGCAGGGGCGCTGGTCAAGCCGTTTCGCCCCCGTTTTTCCAGCGGTTTCGGGCCGGTTGACCGCCTCCGCTGGACGGGTATGTTCAAGCGTTTCCGCCGGGGAAAATCGGCGGGGCCCGGGGCCACCGCCGGGTGCCGGCCGGGGGTGCCGCCCGCTGCGGCCGGTCGGCGTGCCCGGGTGTCGGGCAGACGCCGATGCCGGGGCCGAGCCGGGCTGATGGTTGGTTCGGGGCTTGATGACAGGTGATCGTGGGACGCCGTCCGGAGGACGTCTCCCACGGCCGGTCCCACGGCCGGATGGGCAGGGAGGAGAACCGCTTTGGCAGACGACGCAGGCGCTTTCGACGAGGGCCCGGTTGAGGACAACGCCGGCGGTGCGGGGGCCGGCGAGCCGGCGCCGGACGGCCTGCGCGACAATTCCGGCGGCCGGCTGATCGAGCAGCCGATCGAGCAGGAGCTGAAGGACAGCTACCTGACCTACGCGATGAGCGTGATCGTGGCCCGGGCGCTGCCCGACGTGCGCGACGGGCTCAAGCCGTCGCAGCGGCGGATCCTCGTCGCCATGAACGACCTGAATCTCTCGCCGGGCGCCGCCCGCGTGAAGTGCGCCAAGATCTCCGGCGACACCAGCGGCAACTACCACCCGCACGGCGAGAGCGTGATCTATCCCACGCTCGTCCGCATGGCCCAGGAATGGAACATGCGGCACGTGCTGATCGACAAGCAGGGCAATTTCGGCTCGATCGCCGGGCTGCCGGCGGCCGCGATGCGGTACACCGAGGCGCGGCTCTCGCCGATCGCGGCGATGATGCTCGACGACCTCGAGCTCGACACGGTCGACTTCGTCCCCACCTACGACGAGCGGAACACCGAGCCGGTCGTGCTGCCGAGCCGGTTTCCGAACCTGCTCGTCAACGGCGCCGGCGGCATCGCCGTGGGCATGGCGACGAGCATCCCCCCGCACAATCTCGGCGAGGTCTGCCGGGCGCTGATCAGGCTGATCGACAACCCCGCCACGTCGATGGCGGAGCTGCTGCAGATCGTGCCGGGCCCCGACTTCCCCACCGGCGGGATCGTGATGGGCCGCGAGCCGCTCGCCCGCGGCTACCTCACCGGCCGCAGCACGATCACGCTCCGGGCCCGGGCGCACGTGGAGGAGTTCGGCAAGAACCGCAGCCGGATCGTCGTCACGGAAATCCCCTACCAGCAGACCCGTGACGCGATCGAGGAGAAGATCGCGGAGCTCGTCAACGAGGATCGGATCAAGGGCATCTCGGCGATCCGCAACGAGAGCGATCTGAAGGAGCCGGTGCGGCTGATCCTCGAGCTCAAGCGGGACGCCGATCCCGACGTGGTGCTCAACCAGCTCTACCAGTTCTCCCCGCTGCAGACCTCCTTCTCGCTGATCTTCCTGGCCCTCGTCGACGGCAAGCCGCGGATCCTCTCCTTCAAGATGATGCTGGAGGAGTTTCTCCGGCACCGCGCGGCGGTGATCCGGCGGCGCACGCAGCACCTCCTGGCGCGGGCCCGGAGCCGCAAGCACACGGTCGAGGGGCTGCTCGTCGCGCTGGCCAACATCGACGAGGTGATCCGCATCATCCGCAGCTCGAAGTCGCAGGCGGAGGCGAAGGAGCGGCTCGTCGAGATCCAGACGCCCGCGGCGCTCCTCGAGCGGGCGCTCGGGGCGGAGGGCTTTGCCGTGATGCAGGAGGAGCGGGGCGTGGCGGAGAGCTACGGGCTCTCGCCGGTGCAGGCCGACGCGATCCTGCGGCTCACGCTCGGGCAGCTCGTGAACCTCGAGCAGGAGAAGCTCGCGGGCGAGCACCGCGAATTGCTCGGCAAGATCGGGGAGTTTCGCCGCCTTCTCGGCAGTGACGCCGCGATCAAGGCGGTCATCCGCGAGGACCTCGTCGAGCTCGAATCACGGCATTCCGACGAGCGCCGCACGGAGATCAGCGGCGAGGCGGCCGACATCCGCGACATGGCCGAGCTGATCACCGAGGCGACGATGGTGGTGACGATCAGCCGCGCGGGCTACGTGAAGCGGACCCCGGCGGACGTCTACCGGGCCCAGCGGCGCGGCGGCAAGGGGCTCACGGGCGCGCGGACCGACGAGGAGGATCCGATCGAGCACCTCTTCGTGGCGAGCACGCACGACTGGCTGCTGGTCTTCACCACGCTGGGGAAGGTGTTCTCGCTGCGGGTCTTCGAGCTGCCGGAGCTGGCCCGCGACGCCAAGGGGCGGGCGCTCGTCAACATCCTCGAGTTCGAGGCGGGGGAGAAGGTGGCCGACTGCCGGGCCGTCTCCGGCTTCGACGACGCCGACCAGTTCCTCATGCTCGCCACCCGCGCCGGCGTGGTGAAGAAGACGGCGCTCGGGGAGTATCGCCGGCGGCGCACCAAGGGGCTCATCGCCGTCAAGCTCCGCGAAGGCGACGAGCTCGTGGACGCCGTGATCACGAAGCCGGGGGACGAGCTCGTGCTGGCCACCGCCAAGGGCATGGCGATCCGCTTTCCCGAGTCGGACGCCCGGCCGATGGGCCGCGACACGAGCGGCGTGCGGGGCATCAAGCTCGGCGCCGGCGACCGCCTCGTGGGCATGGTGGTGGCCGACCCCGACGCGACGCTGCTCACGGTCTGCGAGAACGGCTACGGCAAGCGGACTCCCTTCGGCGCGGGCACGCCCCTCTCAGGGCCGGCCCCGGGCGAGGAGGGGGAGGCCGCCGAGTCCGAGACGGCCGACGCCGGCGGCGAGGAGGGGGACGCCGAGGGCGAGTCGAGCGGGATGCGGTATCGCACCCAGCATCGCGGCGGCAAGGGCATCCGCGACATCAAGACGACGGCCCGCAACGGCACCGTCGTCGCGGTGGTGTCGGTGCGCGACGACGATCAGGTGCTGATGATGACGGCGCGGGGCAAGATCCAGCGGGTCAACGTCCGTGAGATCCGTCCCATGGGCCGCAACACGCAGGGCGTGCGGATCATGCGGCTCGACGACGCCGACGCGCTGGCCGCCGTGGTGCCGGTGGCGCCAGGCGAGGCGGAGGAGGCCGACGGCGTCGAGCCCGACGCCCCGCCGGAGGCCCCGGCCTGATCGGCTGATGGCTGTATGACGGGCTCGCTGCAGCGGCGGCTCGCTGTATGGCGGGCTCGCCGCAGCGGCGGCTCGCTGTATGACGGGCTCGCTGCAGCGGCGGCTCGCTGTATGACGGGCTCGCTGCGAGCGCGGCAGGGACCATTCCGCTGCGCGAGGTGGAATGGTGCGGGCCGGGGGGCGCGTGTCCGGCCGGCGGATCGTTCCCCCGCGGCCGCGTCCGGTGGGACCCTTTGCGGCGACGCGAGGATCACTATATTTCCCGGTCGTTGGTCCCGTGATCGCGCCGCCGGAGCGGGCGGCGGCAGCCACCTTCGCTCGGAGTCTTCGCACATGCGCATCGCCGTCGTGGGTACCGGCTACGTCGGGCTCGTCACGGGCACCTGTTTCGCCGACAGCGGCAACAACGTCGTCTGCCTCGACATCAACGCCGACAAGATCGCGCGGCTCAACCGGGGTGAGATTCCGATCTACGAGCCGGGACTCGAGGAACTCGTCGTCCGCAGTGCCCGGGCCGGCCGACTCACCTTCTCCACGGACACCGCCGCCGGCATCCGCGCCGCCGAGATCGTCTTCCTCGCCGTGGGCACGCCCCCCGCGGCCGACGGCTCCGCCGACCTGACGAGCCTCTGGAACGTCGTCGACGCGATCGCGCCCCACCTCGACCCGCGGGCCGTGATCGTCACCAAGAGCACCGTCCCGGTGGGCACCTGCGCCGGCATCGAGCGGCGACTCAAGGAGCGCACGGGCCGCGACTGCCTCGTCGCGAGCAACCCCGAGTTTCTCAAGGAAGGCGCCGCCATCGAGGACTTCCAGAAGCCCGACCGCGTGGTCGTGGGCGTGCGCACGGCCGCCGTCGGCGACGTGCTCAAGTCGCTCTACCAGCCGTTC
>Ga0114963_10000961_pt1 | contig 19765 bp, 17 predicted proteins | sample C_131016_EF_Meta_FD_87019 | JGI IMG/M metagenome (GOLD analysis project Ga0114963, IMG submission 87019) | Freshwater microbial communities from Lake Croche, Canada to study carbon cycling - C_131016_EF_MetaG | ecosystem: Environmental > Aquatic > Freshwater > Lake | place: Lake Croche, Canada...
CAATCGACTTGCTCACCAGGGTGCCAGCAGAAATGTGCACATGGGCTGCAATCTCCAAGTGGCCCAGCACAATCGCGCCGCCGCCAATCGTGCATTGCGGACCGATGACGGCACTTCCGGCGATGCCAGCGCAGCCCGCAATGGCGGTGTTACGCCCAATGCGCACGTTGTGCCCCACCTGTATCAGGTTGTCCAGCTTTACGCCGTCTTCTATCACCGTGTCTTGCAAAGCACCGCGGTCAATACAGGTATTGGCACCAATTTCCACATCGTCGCCGATAGACACCGCACCCAATTGCTCAATTTTTTCCCAGCGGTCGCCATCCGGTGCAAAGCCGAATCCATCCGCACCGATGACCACGCCCGAATGCAAAAGGCAACGTTGGCCTATCGTGCAATCTTCGCCCACCGTGACCCGGGCTCGTAATTGGCTGAGCGCGCCAATGCGAGCGCCCCGCTCGATGACACACAAAGGGCCTACCGTGGCGCTGGGATGCACTTGGGCCGTCACATCCACCACCGCAGTGGGGTGCACACCACCCTGCCAACTTCGCGGAGCGCGTTGCGCATCCATTGCCTTGCGCCACCATTGGGTCAGGCGCGCAAAGTACAGGTAGGGAGCGTCGGAGACGATACAGGCCCCACGCGCTAGGGCCGTGTCTTTCAAATCGGGTGGGACGATAACGCACGCAGCCTTGCAGATAGCCAGTCCTTGCCGGTACTTGGGGTGACTGACAAAGCTTAGCGCGCTTGGCCCAGCGCTATCTAAGGGTGCCAGGGAATCGATCCGGGTGTTGCCATCCCCGTGCAGCTCACCACCGAGTGCTGCAACGATGTCGTGCAGGAGGATGTCAGGCACGCAGGTCGCGGGTCCAGCTTACTTGGCGCCCGAGGTATTCAAGAGCTTGAGAACCTTATCTGTAATGTCATGGCGCCCATTGCTGTAGACGACTTCCTGCACTACTAAATCGTATTTTTCGTCATCCGCGACTTTGCGCACCGCTTTGTTGGCTTTCTCCAGCACTTGCTGTAATTCTTCATTGCGCCGGCCATTGAGGTCCTCTTGGTACTCACGCTGCTTGCGCTGCAAATCGCGGTTTAGTTCCGCGCCTTCTTTTTGGCGTGTCCCGCGCTGCGACTCAGTTAAGGTTGGCGCGTCACGGTCAAACTTTTCGCCAAAGCTTTTCAAGGCTGTCTGCAAATCGGCCAATTCCTTGCCGCGTTTGGAGAACTCTTGCTCCAATTTAGACTGCGCCGCCTTAGCAATCGCAGACTCCGTGGTAATGCGCTGGGTATTGATATAGGCAATACGCGATTCCTGCGCAAACGAAGAGGACATAAACAGCGCGGAAAGCGCAACGACAGGTATTTGAAAGAGTAGTTTCATCAGAATGTGGTTCCAATTGTGAATTGAAGAGACTGGATTTTATCGCTATCGAACTGGGTGAGGGGTTTGGCATAGGCAAGGCGTAGAGGACCGACCGGCGATACCCAGCTAATCCCCACCCCCACTGAGGATCGCAAATCCCCCAGGGCAATGCCTTCTTCAGGTCCGTAGAGCCCGCCTGCATCGTAAAACGCATAGATGCGCAAGGTTCGGTCGCTGCCGCCGCCGGGAAGTGGGGACAAGACTTCGGCATTGAAAGTTAACTTTTTGGTTCCACCCGTAGCCGCCACTCCCAGCGCCCGTTGCCCGCCGGTAGTCAGACTCCCTGGCTCAAAGCCCCGAACGGACCCGATACCTCCCGAATAGTAATTTTTAAACAAGGGATATGACTGACCATTGGTGGACGCGCCCAGCGACAACTCTCCATTGAAAGCCAGGGTCACGCGCTTGCTCAGCGGGAAGAACTGTTGCATCTGGGTGGTGCCGCGCAAATAAGTTAAATCTCCCGCCACGCTCCATTCCGCATTGGCTTTGACCAAACGACCGGTACTGGGAACTATTCCGCTATCGCGGGTGTCGCGGCCCCAACCAACAGTCAGGGGCACTCCAACAGCGGTTTTACCGAAGGTGGCGATAAAGTCGGTATAAGCCAGAGGCATCAAAACACCCTCTTCAATGGTCGTCACGTCATAGCCCGCACCAAAATACACCGTATCCGTCTCAGAGAACGGCACGCCAAAGCGAAGGCTGGCACCGACGTTCTGTAAAGCGTAGCTATCGACAGCAGCATAGGGCCGAGTGGTTCGGTAATAGAGATCGATGCTGCGCGAAACACCATCCTGTGTGAAATACGGATCGGTGTTGCTGAACACATAGGTGGTATTGAGCTTGCTGGTATTGACTTCAATGCCCACGGAGCTTCCAGATCCGAAAGCATTGTCCTGCTTGAAACCAAAGTTCAAACCGAGGCCGTCGGCGCTGGAATACCCTGCACCCAACTGAAGACTGCCGGTGGGTTTTTCGACGACAGTGACGAGCAAATCTGCCTGGTCGGGAAAGCCCGGTACCTCAAATGTATCGAGACTCACCTCCTTAAAGTAGCCCAAACGGTCTACCCGGTTACGAGAGGCGCGGATTTTTTCACCGTCGTACCAAGCCGACTCCATTTGACGGAATTCTCGTCGAACGACTTCGTCACGGGTCGTGTCGTTGCCTGCGATATTGATGCGCCGCACGTATACACGGCGCGAGGGATCTGCCCTGAGCGTGATCTCCACCCGGTTAGTACTGCGGTCAATCTTAGTTTGCGCCTCCACTTGCGCAAACGCATATCCGAAGTTGGCGTAAAAATCGGTGAAGTCTTTGGTGGTCTGCGTCACTTCATTCACGTTGTACGGTTCACCGGGACGAATAGCAACCAACGCTTTGAATTGCGCCTCTTTTTCTAGGAAATTACCGGCCAAACTGACTTTGGACACCACATAGCGTTCGCCCTCGGTGATGTTGATGGTGATGCCAATGTCCTGTTTGTTTGGCGCCATGGTGACTTGGGTCGAGTCCACCGTGAACTCCAAATAGCCGCGCGATAGGTAATAGGAGCGCAGCGCCTCGATGTCTGCATTGAGCTTCGGGCGCGCGTAGCGATCAGACTTCGTGTACCAGCTCAACCATCCGCCGGTATCCGAATCGAATAAACCCAGTAAGGTGCTTTCGGAGAAGGTCTGGTTGCCGATGATCTTGATCGATTGGATCTTGGCCGTATCGCCTTCGCTGACGGCGAAGCTCAAATTGACCCGGTTGCCTTCGACGGGGGTCACCGTGGTCACTATTTCGGCGGCATACATGCTGCGGTTGATGTACTGCCGCTTGAGTTCCTGCTCTGCTTTGTCCGCAAGGGCCTTGTCAAAGGGACGTCCCTCGGTCAGCCCGATGTCTTTGAGCGCCTTCACCAATACATCTTTGTCGAATTCTTTGGTTCCGGAAAAAGTGACCGATCCGACAATCGGACGCTCTGCAACAATCACCATCAACACCGCACCATCAACGTTGATGCGCACATCGTTGAACAAACCCAATGCGTATAAGGCCTTGATGGAGCTAGATGCCATCTCATCAGAATAGCTGTCACCCACGCGCACCGGCAGGGAGGCAAATACCGTCCCCGCCTCAACCCGCTGCAAACCTTCAACCCGTATGTCTTTGATGACAAATGGTGTGAGCGCCATCGCCAATTGGGTGGACAAGGCCAAGAACAGTAAAGTGAAAGTACGTAAAAAGTGCGCGAATGGGTGTTGCATATTGACAGAACGTGGGATGCGCTTCGAAGAACCCAAAATAGGCCTCAGCGGCAAATGACATCAAGCGCCATCATAACGGGCTCAGGATGCGGCCTGGAAGAGGTGAACCAGGGAGCTTGCTTGCGAACGGGCCTCCTGGTCGATGGCTAAAAGGTCTTGCAGAGAAACTGGGGCCGCGGGGACAAAACGCGCCATGGTCTCCAGGTTCACCGCATGGATCTGGTCAAAGCGGATTTGCCCGTCTAAGAAGGCTGCGACGGCTACCTCATTGGCGGCATTGAGAACTGCCGTCGTGCCGGGCACTGCGTCTAGAGCCTCCCAAGCCAGTTGCAATCCGGGAAAGCGCTGCTGGTGGCCCGGTTGGGAAAAGGTTTCAAAGGTCAATGCGGAAAGGGCAGAAAAGTCGATCGCATTGGCACCCGAAACATGGCGGCCCGGCCAAGCCAGGCCATAGGCGATGGGCCCGCGCATATCCGGGGTACCCAACTGGGCTACGACCGAATGGTCCACAAATTGCACCATGGAGTGAATCACGCTTTGGGGATGAATGATGACCTCAATCGTTGAAGGCACCACGCCAAACAAAAACTTAGCCTCGATCACCTCCAGTGCCTTGTTCATCATGGTGGCCGAGTCCACCGAAATCTTGCGACCCATCACCCAGTTGGGGTGCGCGCAAGCCTCCTGCGGGGTCACATGACGTAAGGTAGCCGGATCGCGCGTGCGAAACGGCCCGCCCGAAGCGGTCAAAATGATTTTGTCGATCACCGACGGCCAAACCTGCGGGTTTTCCGGCAATGACTGAAAAATGGCCGAGTGCTCGCTGTCAATGGGCAAAAGCGTGGCACCGCCGCGCTGGACGGCATCCATAAAGAATGCTCCGCCCACGACCAATGCCTCTTTGTTAGCCAAAAGCAGGCGTTTCCCGGCCAAAGCGGCCGCAATGCAAGAAGCCAAGCCTGCAGCACCAACGATAGCCGCCATCACGGTGGTGACCTCATCGTGGGCAGCCACCCATTCCAAAGCTTGGGGACCCGAAAGCACTTCGGTTGTCAAACCCAGATCAGCCAAGGTACGCCTCAGCTCGCGGGCATGCGGCTCGCTGACCATCACGGCGTAGCGGGGCCTATATTGCACGCATTGGGCGGTCATGATGTCCACCCTACTATGGGCACTCAGCGCAAAAATCCGGTAGCGCTCCTCCTGACGTGCAATCACATCGAGCGTATTGACGCCAATGGAGCCTGTAGAGCCCAAAATACTGACGATTTGCATCACTGGCTCCATGCGCAAGACCCCCTTAGCGGACACACAGCAACATTGCCAGCGGCAGCACCGGCAGCAAGGCATCGATGCGGTCGAGCACGCCACCGTGTCCTGGCAATAATTGGCTGCTATCTTTAACCCCTGCTGCACGCTTGAAGAGCGATTCCAACAAATCTCCGGCGACACTCATGGTCGTTAAAAACGCGACCGCTACCACCATGAAAAAAGGGCCACTCTCTCCGAGTCGCCCATAAAGACTTAAAGCGCCCCATTGGCTAAGTGTTTCCCATTGGCGCCATAGGCATGCCAAAGCCATCACCAGCACCAAGCCGCCCAAAGCGCCTTCCCAGGTCTTGCCGGGACTGATAGCCGCTGCCAGTTTGCGTGCAATCCAGCGACCACCCCACAGTCGACCGCAAAAATACGCGGCAACGTCGGCACCCCATACCAGCACCAACACGGAAAACAAAAAATTAACGCCAATGGCGCGCGCTTGCACCAGGGCCAGCCAGGCGGAAAATAAGGCCACCATACCCGCACCCCAGCGCAGCGCCACGGGCACGCGCAGCCACGTATCCACCCCACCACGCAAAAGACCACCCGCCAACAGAACCCAGGCAGAACCGACGGCCCACCACAACCAAGGCCAAGCCTGCGCGGTACCGCCCTCGCGCCAGAAAATCAAACACAGCAAGGTGCAGGCCACACCGCTAGCGCGCGCAGGCCAGCGGGACAAAGCACATAGTCGCGCCCATTCCCAGCCAGCAGCGCCCATCATCAAGGCGGTAAATAGGACAAAGGCCAGAGGGTCATCCGCCCAAACCGCTGGAATCAATACCGCCAACAACAACAGGGCAGTGATGACGCGCTGCTTCAACATGGGCAGGCAGGGTACGAAGAGGCACTGACCGTCCTGGCACACTGGCTTTGCGCTTTGCAGGCTTGACCGGTAAGCGCGTTGGTGGCCATCATCACAGCGCCTAAACGGCCATGATCTCTTGCTCTTTGGCTGCAACCAACTTGTCGACGTCTGCAATGTAGCGGTCCGTCAATTTTTGGATGTCCGCCTCGGAGCGTTTTTGGTCATCTTCAGAAACCTCTTTGTCTTTTTCCAATTTTTTGACGGCATCATTGGCTTCGCGGCGCAAATTGCGGATGGCAACCTTGGCATTTTCGCCTTCGCTTCGCACCACCTTCGTCAATTCTTTGCGGCGCTCCTCGGTCATCATCGGCATGGGTACTCGGATCAAGTCACCCATAGAAGCGGGGTTCAAGCCCAGATCACTCTCGCGAATCGCTTTTTCTATCTTCGCACCCATACCCTTTTCCCAGGGTTGGATGCCAATCGTGCGGGCATCGATCAAATTCAGGTTGGCCACCTGGCTCAGGGGCACCATGGAGCCGTAGTACTCCACCTGAACGGTATCAAGTAATGCCGGGTTGGCACGCCCAGTGCGTACCTTGGTCAAGGTATTTTTGAAATTGGCGATGGACTGGTCCATCTTGCCTTCCATATGGCCCCGGATGTCTGCGATCGTCATACTCGTCACTCCAAAATTTCAAACATGCACCAGTGTGCCCTCGTCCTCGCCCATCACCACACGCTTGAGCGCGCCGTGCTTGAAAATCGAGAAGACCTTGATCGGCAATTTCTGATCACGGCACAGGGCAAAAGCGGCCGCATCCATGATGCCTAAGTTTTGCTGCATCGCGCTATCAAAAGTCAGGCTCGCGTAACGCTTGGCAGTAGGCACTTTTTTCGGATCGGCATCGTAAACACCGTCCACCTTGGTGGCTTTGAGCACAATTTGCGCTCCGATTTCCGCGCCCCGCAAGGCCGCCGCTGTATCCGTAGTGAAAAAAGGATTGCCCGTACCCGCAGCAAAGATAACTACCTTGCCTTCTTCCAGGTATTGCAGCGCTTTGGGGCGAACATAGGGCTCAACCACTTGCTCAATACCAATGGCGGACATCACACGCGCGGTCAGACCGGCTTTGTTCATGGTGTCGCCCAGTGCCAAGGCGTTCATAACCGTGGCCAGCATGCCCATGTAATCGGCGGTCGCGCGGTCCATACCCACCGACCCGCCAGCCACACCGCGGAAAATATTACCCCCGCCAATCACCACAGCAAGCTGAACCCCCAGACGGGTGACATCCGCGATTTCGTCCACCATCCGGACAATGGTGTCGCGGTTGATGCCAAACTGGTCATCGCCCATCAAGGCCTCGCCGGACAGTTTCAACAAAATTCGACTGTAGGCGGGCTTCATCTGGGTCATATCAGCATCCGGGTGCGCAAGGTTAATAGGTATTTTGACGCTGCCACGCGTCGATTGAATCTGTTCTCAACGCGGGCATGTCGGCTTCTTGAAGTTTAGGCGCCTTGTTTAGCTGCGGCAACCTGGGCGGCCACTTCGGCAGCGAAATCGTCTACCCGCTTCTCAATGCCCTCACCCACGACATAAAGCGTAAATCCGTGGACCGTCGTAGCGCAGACTTTGAGCATTTGTTCCACCGTCTGCTTGTCATTCTTCACAAAGGTCTGGTTCAGCAGCGACACCTCTTTGAGGTATTTCTGCACACCGCCTTCAATCCGTTTGGCCACAATTTCCGCCGACTGCACGGGTTTGCCCGCCGCCGTCGCTACGGCCGCATCTTCGGCCGCTTTGGCGGCAGCGACAGAGCGCTCGCGTTCCACCAATTCAGCAGGAACGTCCGCACTGGACAAGGAGACAGGCTTCATAGCGGCCACGTGCATTGCCACATCCTTTGCGGCCACTGCGTCGCCATCGAACTCCACCACCACACCGATACGAGTGCCGTGCAAATAGGTGGCCACTTTCGAACTTGCTGCAAAATGCTTGAACCGCCGGAAAGTCATGTTCTCTCCGATTTTTCCGATCAGGCCTTTACGCACATCTTCCAGGGTCGGGCCAAAGCCGTCCTGGCTAAAGGGCAAGCCCGCCAACGCGGCTAAGTCTGCCGGATTGTGCTCGGCCACCAAATGGGCCGCAGCATTGGCCAAGGCCAGGAAGCTGTCATTCTTGGTTACGAAATCGGTCTCGCAATTGACCTCAATCATGGCGCTGGCCTGCGCCTGGCTCGCGATCGCAACCACACCCTCCGCAGTGACACGGGCCGCCGCTTTGCCAGCTTTGCTACCCAATTTCACACGCAATAATTCTTCCGCCTTGACCATGTCACCTTCAGCCTCAGTCAGCGCCTTTTTGCATTCCATCATGGGGGCATCGGTTTTGCCGCGCAGTTCGGCGACCATACTTGCAGTAATTGCTGCCATTTCTTTACTCCGTAAACAAATTAATCGGTTTCTTTGCTAAAAAAAAGGGGCTAGCAAGCCCCCTTTTAAGGGTTGCGGGCGCGCTTAAGCAGCCTCATCAACCTCGACAAACTCATCCTCGCCCTCGGCCACCACGGCCTTGACCAAGTCATCGACTGCATTGGCGCGGCCTTCGAGCACCGCATCGGCAATGCCGCGGGCGTACAAGGTGACGGCCTTGGAGGAGTCATCGTTACCAGGAATCACGTAATCAATGCCCTCAGGAGAGTGGTTGGAGTCCACCACGCCAATCAGCGGAATACCCAGTTTGCGCGCTTCTGCAATTGCAATCTTGTGGTAACCCACGTCGATCACAAAAATGGCGTCTGGCAAAGTAGCCATATCTTGAATGCCGCCAATGTCTTTTTCCAGTTTGGCCAACTCGCGGGCAAACATAAGCTGCTCTTTCTTGCTCATCGCATCTAGACCGGCTTCCTGTTCAATTTTCATGTCCTTGAGACGTTTAATCGAGGTTTTCACCGTCTTGAAATTGGTCAACATGCCGCCGAGCCAACGCTGATCCACAAAAGGCACGCCGGCGCGTTTGGCTTCCATCGCCACAGTATCACGCGCCTGGCGCTTGGTGCCGACCATCAAGATGGTGCCGCGCTTGGCAGACAACTGGCGCACAAACTTGCTCGCCTCCTGGAACATCGGCAAGGACTTTTCCAGGTTGATGATGTGGATTTTGTTGCGGTGGCCGAAGATAAACGGGGCCATCTTAGGGTTCCAAAAACGGGTTTGGTGTCCGAAATGGACGCCCGCTTCTAGCATTTCACGCATGGTGACTGACATACTTACTCCAAAGGTTGGGTCTTAAATCCGGTTCGATTTTTCCCCTGAGGCGGCATGCGCCTCGGAGGAACACCTTGATAGAACCGGTTTGTGATTAACTTCGCCGCCGCACTCAATGGAACCAGCGCGGGTGGCAAAGCCTACTGATTTTACATCAGGTGGCCGTCGCCTCTTCCGACTTAGAGCGGCCTTCCCGCTTAGGTAGCGGCTGGATATCCAGCAACACCTCGGTTTTAGACTCATCTTTGTCGTCCAAGTCCACCGTCAGGCGGCCACCGTCGGTCAAGCGACCGAAGAGCAACTCGTCGGCCAAAGCGCGGCGGATCGTGTCCTGTATCAGGCGCTGCATGGGTCGCGCACCCATCAGCGGGTCAAAGCCCTTCTTACCCAAATGCTTGCGCAACTTGTCCGTGAAGGTGACTTCCACTTTCTTCTCTGACAACTGGGTTTCTAATTGCAGCAAGAACTTGTCCACCACCCGCAAAATGACGTTTTCATCCAGGGCCTTAAATCCCACAATCGAATCGAGACGGTTGCGGAACTCGGGAGTGAACAAGCGCTTGATATCGATCATTTCATCGCCCGCTTCACGGGGATTGGTAAAGCCGATCGTGGCCTTATTCATGGTTTCGGCACCCGCGTTAGTGGTCATGATAATGATCACATTACGGAAATCGGCCTTGCGCCCGTTGTTATCGGTCAAGGTGCCGTGGTCCATGACCTGTAGCAACACATTGAAAATATCCGGATGCGCTTTTTCGATCTCGTCGAGCAGCAACACGCAATGCGGCTTTTTGGTGACGGCCTCGGTCAACAAGCCGCCTTGGTCAAAACCGACATAGCCCGGAGGAGCGCCGATCAAACGGCTGACCGCGTGGCGCTCCATATATTCGCTCATATCAAAGCGCAGCAACTCGATGCCCATGATGTAGGCCAATTGCTTGGCCGCCTCGGTTTTGCCTACGCCCGTAGGGCCGCTAAACAGGAAACAACCAATAGGCTTGTCGGCCCGGCCCAGCCCGGAGCGGGCCATCTTGACTGCAGAGGCCAGTACATCGAGTGCCTTGTCCTGTCCAAATACCACGCTCTTGAGATCGCGGTCCAGGGTTTTGAGCTTACCGCGGTCGTCATTGGAGACGTTGGCCGGAGGAATTCGGGCAATTTTGGCGACGATTTCCTCGACTTCTGTCTTGGAAATCGTCTTTTTGCGTTTATTTGGGGCCAGGATCTGCTGGGCGGCACCGGCTTCGTCAATCACATCAATCGCTTTATCAGGCAAATGGCGGTCGTTGATGTACTTGGCACTCAGCTCTGCGGCGGCCTGCAGGGCAGCAACCGCGTACTTGACTTTGTGGTGCTCCTCAAAGCGCGACTTGAGCCCTTTTAGAATTTCCACCGTCTGCTCGACCGTCGGCTCGACCACGTCGACTTTCTGAAAGCGGCGCGAGAGCGCGGCGTCTTTTTCGAAAATGCCCCGGTATTCGGTAAAGGTAGTGGCGCCAATGCACTTGAGCTGGCCCGAGCTCAGGCTCGGTTTGAGCAAATTAGAGGCATCCAATGTGCCCCCGGAAGCAGCTCCTGCACCAATGAGAGTGTGGATTTCGTCGATGAACAGCACTGCATTAGGTCGATCTTTCAGGGACTTGAGCACGCCCTTGAGGCGCTGCTCAAAATCCCCCCGGTATTTGGTGCCCGCCAGCAGTGCGCCCATATCCAGGGAGTACACCACCGCGTCTGCCAGCACTTCTGGAACGTCTTTTTGGGAAATTCGCCAGGCCAGACCCTCGGCAATCGCCGTCTTGCCTACTCCCGCTTCGCCCACGAGCAAGGGATTGTTCTTGCGCCGACGGCACAAAATTTGGATCACGCGCTCGACTTCGTGCTCCCTCCCGATCAAGGGGTCAATCTTGCCTTCTTTGGCCAACTGGTTCAAGTTCTGGGTGTACTGCTCGAGCGGGGACGCTTTTTCATTTTTCTCGCTGGAAGCTTCCTCAGCCTCGGGGCCAGTTTCGCTACCTTTAGCGGCTTCCGGCGGATCGCTTTTCTTGATGCCGTGGGCAATGAAATTGACCACATCCAATCGGGTTACGCCCTGCTGGTGCAGGTAATAGACCGCGTGGGAATCTTTTTCGCCAAAGATGGCAACCAGCACGTTACTGCCCATCACCTCTTTTTTGCCGCTGCCAGTGGACTGCACATGCATGATGGCACGTTGGATGACCCGCTGAAAGCCCAGCGTAGGTTGGGTATCCACCTCATCTACACCGGCTACTTGGGGCGTGTTGTCTTTGATGAAATGGGTAAGCGACTTGCGTAATTCATCGACATTGGCCGAGCAGGCGCGCAAAACTTCGGCCGCGCTTGGGTTGTCCAACAGGGCGAGCAAGAGGTGCTCCACGGTAATAAATTCGTGCCGCTGCTGTCGGGCCTCAACAAAAGCCATATGCAGGCTGACTTCTAATTCCTGGGCGATCATGACTGTTCCTTCATCGTATGCATTTGTTCATCATTGGTGGGCCGCCCCGGCGGTCACCACCCCTCAACACGTCCTATCGCCTTCTTAGCCCACAGGCTCACTCACACACTGTAGGGGATGCCCCGCTTTTTGGGCGGCATCCATGACCTGGTCCACTTTGGTGGCCGCCACGTCACGGGTATAGACCCCACAGACCCCTCTTCCATCGATATGGATTTTCAGCATGATTTGGGTTGCTGTGGCCAAATCTTTGGAAAAAAATTCTTGAATCACACCCACTACGAACTCCATGGGGGTGAAATCGTCATTGAGCATCAGCACCTGATGCATCGCCGGTGGCTGCACTTTTTGCGGCAAGCGCTCCAACACGATGGCACCACCGCCGTCGTCGCGTTTGGGGGTCTGCCGGGGGAGTTCCCTCGGGGGTTTGGGTGGGGTAGTCGCCATCGTCCTATTTTATCGGTGGATACATCCTATCGCAGCGCCAAGGGTAATTGGAGCGCCAAGGGCAGTATTCAAGCCCCGCGAGAAAAAAACGCCTGCGGCGCTGGTGCGCAACAGGCGTTTTCATAAGCAACCTCAAGCGGGAAATGTACCCGCGTAAGGCTACATTTGGTCGATCATGACCTTGCCAAAGCCAGAACAGCTGACTTGGGTTGCACCATCCATCAGGCGGGCAAAGTCATAGGTGACTTTTTTGCTGAGAATCGATTTTTTCATAGCGCTGATGATCAAATCAGCCGCCTCTTTCCAACCCATGTGGCGCAGCATCATCTCGGCTGACAAAATTTCCGATCCGGGGTTGACATAGTCTTTACCCGCATATTTGGGCGCGGTGCCGTGGGTCGCCTCGAACATGGCCACCGTATCGCTGAGGTTGGCGCCTGGAGCGATACCGATACCGCCCACCTGGGCTGCCAAGGCGTCGGACACGTAGTCGCCGTTCAGGTTCAGTGTAGCGATCACGCTGTATTCTGCCGGGCGCAGCAAGATTTGCTGCAAGAAAGCGTCGGCAATACTGTCCTTGACGGTAATTTCACGACCTGTCTTGGGATTTTTGAATTTGCACCAAGGTCCGCCATCGACCAGTTGGGCGCCAAATTCTTTTTGCGCCAGGCCGTAGGCCCAGTCGCGGAACCCGCCTTCGGTAAATTTCATGATATTGCCCTTGTGGACAATGGTCACGCTGGGCTTATCGTTGTCAATAGCGTACTGGATAGCTTTTCGCACCAGACGCTCCGTACCTTCGCGCGACACCGGCTTGATGCCAATACCAGAGGTATTGGGGAAACGGATTTTTTTGACGCCCATTTCCTCAGTCAGAAACTTGATCAGCTTTTTAGCCTTGTCGGACTCTGCCTCAAATTCGATACCGGCGTAAATATCTTCCGAGTTTTCGCGGAAGATGACCATGTCGGTCTTGTGCGGCTCTTTCACCGGGCTGGGTACGCCGTCAAAATATTGGATGGGCCGCAGGCAAACGTATAAATCAAGTTCTTGGCGCAAAGCCACGTTCAAAGACCGGATACCGCCACCGACCGGCGTGGTCAGGGGGCCTTTAATGGAAACCACATAGTCGCGGATTGCGTGCAGGGTTTCTTCGGGCAGCCACACATCCGGGCCATAGACCTTGGTGGACTTTTCCCCGGCATACACCTCCATCCAATGTATTTTCCGCTTACCACCGTAGCATTTGGCCACTGCCGCATCCACCACTTTGAGCATCACCGGCGTAATGTCCAGCCCCGTACCGTCACCCTCGATAAAGGGGATGATGGGCTCATCGGGAACGTTCAGGGAAAAATCGGCATTGACCGTGATTTTCTGGCCTTGGGCGGGAATTTTGATGTGCTGGTACATGAAATGTGTCTCTTTAGTGATGGATCAAGCGGTCAATCGCCGCCTGCAAGGCCTGTTTACCGGAGGGTCTGCAGACTTTTTCTGAAGTAGCAGACCAATTTTAGACACAAACCTTTACGCGATACTGTCATAAATCAAGAAGCTCGCGGGCTGCGCATCCGCCGCACCGCCCTCGACCAGACACGATACCTTGGTCCGATGTGGTGTAGCGCACCCGCACCAGCTAGGGGACAATCAGGCCATGAACTTCTTTATCCGCATCCTCACCACAGCGACTTTTCTGGTACCCCTGAGCCCGCTCATGGCCCAGGACCAGGCCCAAACCGGCTTGCCGCGTACCAACCTGACAGCCGGTTTCCATCAAATCGAAGTGCAAGTTGCCAGCACCCCGGTGCAACAAGCCACCGGCTTGATGTACCGCGCAGAGATGCCGCAACATGAGGGCATGTTGTTCATTTTCCCCGAGTCCAAACAGCAATGCTTCTGGATGAAAAACACCTTGATTCCCCTGACAGCGGCCTTTGTCGCTGACGACGGAACCGTTGTGAACCTGGAAGACATGCAGCCGCAAACCACCAAATCGCATTGCTCAGCCAAGCCCGTACGCTTTGTTCTGGAAGTCAACCAGGGCTGGTTTACAAAGAAAGGTCTTAAAGCTGGTTTGCGGCTGGCAGGCCCGCCTTTCAAGGCAGGCGGCTAAGTAACCTCTGCCTCAGCCACCCATTAGGTTTTTGCACACCGGGCAGCGCCGTGCCGGTAACTAGCTCGCGACGGGGCGCGCGGCAAGTTGCAGCATCAGCTCGATGCGGGCCTTTACGGGACTCAATTCAAGAATCGGAAACTCTTGGCCCCGTCCATCGGCTCGGGGCAGCACCCGCCCGCGCGCGCAGCGCGTCGTGCGTACCACTGTCACGCCCTGGGATTGCGCCTCTTGCAGCGCCGCTTCCAGCCTGCGGTGGACCGTGCCGTTGCCGGTGCCGGCCAGCACAATGCCCTGCACCGGTGCGTCACCGGAGAGCGGCGGCGCACACAGCGCACGCACCATAGCGCCATCGGCGCCGTTGTGATTGAAAACGATTTCTACCCGAGGAAAGGCCTGGTCCAAGCCAGGCTTTGCCGGCAAAGTCTCGACCGCACGACTTGGCATGGCCCGGGGCCAGCCACCGAACAGCCGCACCTGCATTTCTTCCACCACACCCACCAGCCCATACTCAGCTGCATCAAAAGGGTTGAGCTGGTAAGGATGGTTTTTTTGTACCTGTGCGCCATCAAAGACCTGGCCTTGGCATACCAGCATCACACCATGCGCGCCTTGGGTAGCGGCAAGTACGGTGGCATCGCGCAGGTTTTGCGGGCCGTCCGGCGAATGGGACGTAGCCGGACGCATGGCGCACGTCATGACCACGGGCTTAGCGGCCAGCAGTGAAGCCGGCAGCGTTCGGGCCAGAAAAAACGCGGTTTCCTCCAGGGTATCGGTGCCGTGGGTAAGCACCAGGCCCCGGACGGTGGGACTGTCCAAGTGATGGGCGACGCGCGCGCCCAGCACCTGCCAGTGGCCGGGGTCTAAATCCTTGCTGTCCTCCTGAAATACTTGTTCATGCCGCAAATCGTGCCCGCCCAAACGTTCGGGCAAACCCGGTAGCACAGCCAGCAAGTCACCCAGTGCCACCCGGCCCGAGGTGTAAGAAAGATTGTCCTGAGCGCTCGATGCGCTGCCGGCAATCGTCCCGCCGGTACCCAAAAAGACGATGGAATCAGCCATAACAAAAAAATCCTTGCAAAAAAATTAAAACTGGATAAAAATACAGTTACTGTGAAAGATCACAGTCTGTTTGCAAACCCAGCCTGTCCTGACCACCTTCAAGGAGTCCGTATGCTAGAAGCCCCCAAACTCACTGCCCGCCAGCAGCAGATTCTCACGCTCATCGAAACCGCGATTGCACAAACCGGCGCACCCCCCACCCGCGCCGAAATCGCTACTGAGCTGGGCTTTAAGTCGGCCAATGCGGCAGAGGAGCATCTGCAAGCGCTGGCCCGCAAGGGCATGATAGAGCTGGTCAGCGGCACCTCACGCGGCATCCGATTGCGCGGCCAGACACTGCGCGACATCCAAAGCAGTCGCTCCAAACAATTCTCGCTCTCCCTGCCCGGCCTGGCGCAATTGTGCTTGCCCCTCATTGGTCGGGTGGCCGCCGGCTCACCCATATTGGCGCAAGAACATGTTGACCAGACTTATTACGTCGAAAACAGCTTATTCCAACGCCAACCCGACTACCTGCTCAAAGTACGCGGCATGTCCATGCGCGATGCCGGCATCATGGACGGCGATTTGCTGGCCGTCCAGTCCACCAAAGAGGCGAAAAACGGCCAGATCATCGTGGCCCGTATTGGCGAGGAAGTCACCGTCAAGCGATTCCGCCGCAACAAGCACCTGATCGAACTGCACCCAGAAAACCCCGATTTCCAAACCATCGTGGTCGAACCGGGCGAACCCTTCGAGATCGAAGGCCTGGCAGTTGGCCTGATCCGCAACACCATCCTTATGTAAACACCGGTCATCAGAAAGCACTCCATGCGTACCCTTATCAACACTCCTAAAGTCTCCGCCACCTTGTACCGTTTTGCAGACTGGTTGCAAGGCAGGCAAGCCACTGCAATTCAGGCTGAGCAAACACGTGCTGAGCCCTGTCAGATCAGGGTCATGCCGCTGCGCCCCTCGGCCAAGGCGCTAGCCCCCATAGCCACGGCCAACCGAGCGCCCGTCAATCTACGGCCCTTACGCGTATTGCGTGTGGTGGATAACCAAAACCGCTCGGCGGGCGGACGCATGGTTATTTCGGGACGGATGGCCGATGTTTGCGCCGAATTGGATCGAATGGCTGGCAAAGAAGCAGCCGCAGCCTGATGCTTTAGGCTGGCGGGATGCGCTGGTCCAGGGCTCTAGGGTCGCAAGACCACCTGGCCTTAGACACGCAGGCGACAAAATCACTTTATGCTTTGCGACACAGGGGTGACAATGCGGTAATGCACTTTGCCTCCCGCTATCGCTAGGGTCCTGCCATGGACGAACCCATTCTCACGGTAGAAGAGCGCAACGCGATTAATTCGGGGCGCTGGTTTTCCGCGCTTTCTCCCTCTCTCAAACATGACATCTTGCGCTATGCCTATGTGCGTCGCTACCGCGATGGCGAACTGCTGGCGGCACGTGGCGAACCTCCAGAAGAATGGTTGGCGTGTGCCAAAGGCGCGGTGCGAGTCAGCTCGACCTCGATCTCGGGCAAGCAAATCACGCTGACTTACGTGGAGCCAGGCATCTGGTTCGGCGACGTCTCGATTTTTGACGGGGACCGCCGTACCCACGATGCCTATGCCCACGGCGATACCACCACCTTATGCGTCGCCAAGGCGGACTTCAAGAAAATCTTGTCCGCCCATGTGGAGTTATACGAGGCCCTGTTGCGGCTACACGCCCGACGCATACGCCAGCTATACGGACTGGTGGAAGACCTCAACACCCTGCCCTTGCGCGCGCGTTTGGCCAAGCAGTTGTTGCACTTGGTTCGTAGCTATGGCATTCCGTCGCTCAGCGACGGCAGCGAGACCCGCATCGGCCTGCAATTAGCCCAAGAGGAATTGGCGCAATTGCTAGGCGCCTCGCGCCAGCGCGTCAATCAAGAACTCAAGTCCATGGAGCGCGACAGCTTTATCCGCATTGAACCAGGCGGCTTGGTCATCCGCGATCGGCAAGCGCTGATGCGTATTGCAGAAGCCGATTTGTGAGTTGGACAACACCTCACTACTACTATCGATTGAAACCTCAGCATGAATGATTTTGACCACTTCGTAGGCACGCAGCCGGTTGCGGACAAGCACAGCTTTGATGTAGCCGCCCTTTCGCTGTGGTTGCAAACGCATTTGTCCGGTTTTCAAGGCCCATTGACCGTAGCATCTTTCAAAGGTGGGCAAAGCAATCCGACTTATAAACTGCAAACCCCCAGCCGCAGCTATGTCATGCGTGCCAAGCCCGGCCCGGTTGCCAAATTGCTGCCATCGGCCCATGCCATAGAACGCGAATTTGCGGTCATGCGCGGACTAGCCGGTACGCAGGTTCCGGTGCCCACCATGTACTGCCTTTGTGAAGACGAGTCGGTCATTGGGCGGGCCTTTTACATCATGGAGTTCATTGAAGGCCGCATCCTCTGGGACCAAGCATTGCCCGGCATGGCCAGTGAAGAACGTGCCGCCATTTATGCTGAAATGAACCGTGTGATCGCCGCCTTGCACCGGGTCGATGTCAACGCCCAAGGGCTTGGCAGCTACGGCAAACCAGGCAATTATTTCGAACGCCAAATCGGCCGCTGGAGCAAGCAATACCAAGCCTCCGTCACACAGCCGATTGAGGAAATGGACCAGCTGATTGCCTGGCTGCCGCGACACATTCCATTGGCGGCCCAAAGCGAATCATTGGTCAGTGTGGTGCACGGCGACTTCCGCTTAGATAATCTAATTTTTCACCCTACGGAGCCGCGCATACTGGCGGTCTTGGACTGGGAACTGTCCACACTGGGCCATCCTTTAGCCGATTTCAGTTACCACGCCATGGCCTGGAATATCCCGCCCGGCAGCTTTCGCGGTATCGCCGGTTTGGACTTCGCGCAACTGGGTATCCCGGACCAAGACCAGTACATCCGCATGTACTGTGCCCATATGCCCCACATAGATGCGCAAGCATTGGGCGCGGACTGGAGCTTTTACATGGCTTACAACATGTTCCGCATCGCGGCTATTTTGCAAGGCATTGCCAAGCGTGTAGAGGCCGGTACCGCCTCCAGCGCGCAAGCGGTCAGCTCGGCCGCTGGTGCCAAACCGCTGGCCAAGCTGGCTTGGTCATTTGCCCAAAAATACCAAGGCCCAGGCACCGCATAGTCTTTCGCGTTACACCTACCGACCTATTCATTTCATCCCGCACTGGAGACACCATGGACTTCGAATACTCAGACAAAACCAAGGCGCTACAAGCCAAGCTCATGGCCTTCATGGATGAGCATATTTACCCCGCCGAGGGTGCTTACCACCAGGAAATCGAATCCAATACGGCGGCAGGCAAACGCTGGACGCCTTTGCAATTGATCGAATCGCTCAAGCTCAAGGCACAGGCCCAAGGTTTATGGAACCTGTTTTTGCCAGTGGACAGCGCAGAGGCATCTGGCTACCACGGTGCGGGCCTGACCAACCAGGAATACGCCCCGCTGGCCGAACTCATGGGCCGGGTCATGTGGTCCAGCGAAGTGTTTAACTGCTCGGCCCCCGATACCGGCAATATGGAAACCATCGCGCGCTATGGGTCCGAAGCCAACCGGGCGCGTTGGCTCAAGCCCTTGCTAGAAGGAAAAATCCGCTCCGCCTTTGCCATGACCGAGCCCGATGTGGCCTCCAGCGATGCCACGAATATCGCCACCCGCATCGAGCGCGACGGCGATGACTATGTCATCAATGGGCGCAAATGGTGGACCTCCGGCGCCGGTGACCCGCGTTGCGCCATCTACATCGTGATGGGTAAAACCGACCCGCAAGCGCCGCGCCACTCCCAGCAAAGTATGGTGCTGGTGCCTGCAGACACCCAAGGTATCACGCGGGTGCGCCCGCTGACGGTGTTTGGCTATGACGATGCGCCGCACGGCCACATGGAAGTACTCTTTGAAAACGTCCGGGTGCCTGCGAGCAACATTTTGTTGGGTGAAGGGCGGGGCTTTGAGATTGCCCAAGGCCGCCTTGGCCCGGGGCGCATCCACCATTGCATGCGCCTTATTGGGCTGGCCGAACGCGCATTGGAGTTGATGTGTAAGCGCGCCTCTTCGCGCGTGGCCTTTGGCAAAACAGTCGCTGCGCAAACCGTCACCCAAGAGCGTATCGCCGAAGCACGGTGCCGCATTGACATGGCCCGGCTGTTGACCCTCAAAGCGGCCTGGATGATGGACATGGGCGGTAACAAATTTGCCAAAAATGAAATTGCCATGATCAAGGTGGTGGCGCCCAATATGGCCTGCCAGGTGATCGATTGGGCCATGCAAGTCCATGGCGGCGGCGGTATGGCGGACGACTTCCCGCTCGCCTACAGCTACACCAGTGCACGCACGCTGCGCTTTGCCGACGGCCCGGATGAAGTACACCGCAATGCCATCGCCAAAATGGAGTTGGGCAAATATGCGGTGGATGCCAAACCGGTTGAGATGCCGATTACCCGGGGCTACTAAACTGCTGGCCAGGCTCGCATCTGCAGGCCTGAAACAGTGTTTTAGTGCAAATGGCGCGGCTTACGGCCTCCGCCGTGACCGCTGCCAAAC
>Ga0114963_10000962_pt1 | contig 19748 bp, 25 predicted proteins | sample C_131016_EF_Meta_FD_87019 | JGI IMG/M metagenome (GOLD analysis project Ga0114963, IMG submission 87019) | Freshwater microbial communities from Lake Croche, Canada to study carbon cycling - C_131016_EF_MetaG | ecosystem: Environmental > Aquatic > Freshwater > Lake | place: Lake Croche, Canada...
CAAGACGCTGCGCACCAACGAAACCCGGGGGATTTCCCTGCGCATGTATCTGCTCTTCACCCTGGGGATCACGGGCTGGGGGATCTATGGCTATCTCAATCGGGATTGGCCGGTGTTCGTGGCCAACCTGGTGACCTTTCCTGCCTCAGCGGCGATCTTGGAACGCAAACTTCAGGCCCAGGGGGCCCTACGCCGCCAACGACAGCACCAAGGCAAATAGGGCCGAGCTCACTAGTCCCACCGCCGCCAGCAGTCGGACAAGGGAGCCGGCCAGGAGGGTGAAGGAGAACATGAACAGAATCTAAAGATTTTGCCGACTCCTTTTTAGCCCATGGGTCTGGGCCTGGCGGTGTCGCTTCGCACCACTTTGCATTTAGTTGGAAAGCTTGCCTGGCTCAGCGCACATGGCGGGTGCCATCAACCGGGTGGTACACCTCGCCGGTGGTTTCTTCAAACACGATGGCCGGTAGACCCGTTTCAAACATGGTCTGGATCGCTTCCTTCAGGTAAGGATTCCAGCCTCCGGTAGACACCTTGCCGTGGCGCACGGTCCAGTCCCAGGTCCCCTGGAGATCCCTGGGGATGCGGCCTTCCCGGTCCCGGCGGGCCACCAGGTCCTGGGATTCCACCAGGCCCACCAGGATCGGATCCTTGCCGTAGGCAGGGGTGATCGTGAGTTCCAGGCGGACTGGATCTTCTTTAACCAGCCTTAGCCGAAACCGCGGCGGCAGTTTCACCGCCTTGAGGACGGCCGCCACAACCTTTGTTCTCTGATCCAACTGGACTCCTCCGGCCTGCATCAGCTCATCTAGGCAGGTCACCCCAGCTTGCGTGATCGAGGTGCGGCCCGGCCAGGGGTTGGGGGGTGAAATTAGCTTTCGGGGTGTGGCTCGGGCCGGCTGCTGCCACTTTCTTCGCTGAAACGCACCGTGAGCAGCTCCTCCCGAGTGATTTGGCCCTCCGCATCAAGCAGTTCCGGATGAATGGTGGGCTTTGGCTTTTCCGGGGGGGTGGCCACCGCTGAAAAGCCTTGACCCATGACTCGGAAGGCCTGCCAGAGCAGCGCTGCCATGCAGGCCCCATACAGCAGGGGAAATAATTGATTCAACCGCTGGAATCCGGGCGAAACCTATGACATCCATTCTGGGCCGAGGCGAGGGACCTGTGGCACAACTGGACACATCTCTCCTGGATTGGGCCCCTGGCAGGGGGCCCGGAAACGAATACCTTCAAACAGTGGAAAACCAGTGCTCCCTGCAGGAATGGATTTCTGATCGGGCTGATTTTTCGAGGGCAGTGGTTTTTTTGATGGAACTGATTTTTTAATGAAATGGAGCTTCTGAAGCGACGAATTTGCCCAGGGTTTGGGATTTCGGTGGCCCTCTGCCTGCAGGGAGCCATGGCATTGCCTATGGGGCCGGCCATGGCCCAGGGGGGCTTGCCGCCGTCGGCGGGGGCCCACAGCTCCTTTGTGGCCGAGGCCGTGCGTCGGGCCGGCCCTGCGGTGGTGCGCATTGACACTGAGCGCACGGTTATTACGGGCGGGGGGATTCCCCAGGCGTTTCTGTTGGATCCCCTTTTCCGGCAGTTCTTTGGCGGCACTGCCCTGGGGGCCCCGCCCAGCCAGCGCACCGAACGGGGCCAGGGGACCGGGGTGATTTTTCAGGCCGATGGGCTGATTCTCACCAATGCCCATGTGGTGGATGGCAGTAGCCGCGTCCAGGTGGGTCTGGTGGATGGCCGCACCCTCGAGGGCAGCGTGGTGGGCACTGATCCCATTACCGATTTGGCGGTGGTGCGGGTGGCCTCTGCCACTCCCCTGCCGGTGGCCCCGTTAGGCAACTCCGATGCGGTTCAGGTGGGGGATTGGGCGATCGCCGTGGGCAATCCCTTTGGCCTCGACAACACCGTGACCCTGGGAATCATCAGCAGTACCAACCGCAATGCCAGCAAGCTCGGCATTACCGACAAGCGCCTTGATCTGATCCAAACCGATGCGGCCATCAATCCAGGTAATTCCGGCGGCCCCCTCCTCAACTCAGAGGGGCAGGTGGTGGGCATCAATGCCCTGGTCCGTTCGGGACCTGGGGCCGGGCTGGGGTTTTCAATCCCCATAAACCGAGCCAAAACCATTGCTGATCAGTTGGTTCGCAGCGGCAGGGCCAGCCATGCCCTGGTGGGCCTGGCCCTGCAGGCGGATCCCAAGGGGGCCCGGGTCGCTTCTGTGATGCCAGGGGGACCAGCGGCCAAGGCTGGCCTACAGCCAGGCGATCTACTGCTCAAGGCGTCTGGTCAGCCGGTGCGTGATCCTGCCCAGTTCCTGCGCCTGGTGGAGGCCAGTGGCGTTGGGGAACCCCTGGCGCTGCAGCTTCAGCGTGAGGGCAAGGCTTTTACCGTGACTGTGGTGCCCGTGGAAATGGGGCGATTACTGCGTAGCCAAGCGGAGTGAATTAGCCGAGGCAAGCACTCTCCCTGGGGAGAGTCATTCCCATGGCAGGTCAGGGCGGTCGTCCAGGTCGTCGTCCCGCAGTTGCTCCCAGCTTTCGGCGGCGTCCAGCAGGTCGGCTGGGCGGCTCAGCAGTTCAGCATCCCGATAGGAGAAATTTGCTGGCAGGGGGGGCGCTGAGTCTTGGGTCTCATGGCTCTGAGGCTCGGGGATCGAGTCCATGGCTTTAGGCGGTGGGATAGGAGGAAGCTCTGCCTATCCCATCACAGTTCGGTGTTACCCCAGGGGTGGCAGCGGAACTGAAAGCTGTTGGCGCATGACCCAGCTGGTGGCGGCCTTCTGGGTATGCCAGGCCTCTAGGAGCTGTTTGGCCAGCCCCCGCAAGACCTGCAGGTCGGCCTCGGCGTCGATGGCCCTGCTCATGCGCTCAACTTCAAACTTTTGGCCCAGGGTCAGGCTCAGGGCGTTGTCCATGGTTCACCCGTCAACTACCCAGATAGTAAGAAGTGTTTCAGTAGCTTGCGTAGCGGCAGCTACATGTATTCGGTTTGTGTTTTGACTTCGTCACCCTGGCGCAGGTCTTCTACGCAGCGGGTCACGCAGGCGCCGTCATCGAGGGAGCACTCGGTGATGCATTCGAAATAGGTCTCCACCGCATCCCAGGTTTGCGTCTGCCCTTGGGGGGTGGCTGGGGGCCGGGGGGCATGGCTGGGGCGGCGATCCATGGCTGGATGTAGCGAGGGATACCGTCAGCATATGAACACCTGCCGGATGGGTCCAGGGAAATGAGTCTTCCTGCCTAGTCCCATGTGAAGTTGCGTGGCTTTCGCTCAGGTGGGGCGTTTGCGCCGGGCCTCCGCCTTGGTTTTCTGTTTGGAGCGGTTTGCCGCCCGTTGGGCCTCCCGGGCGGCCTCGGCCTCGGCTTCCAGGAGCAGCTCCGCCTCTTCGGCTTTCTTTTGCTGGTAGTAGGCGTAGTCGCCCCGGTAAACCACCAGCTCCCCATCGCGGAGCTCGACGATCTTGTTGGCAACCCTTGAGATGAAGTAGCGGTCGTGGGATACCACCAGCACGGCGCCCTCGTACTCCATCAGCGCCTCCTCAAGCATCTGTTTGGCGGGAATATCCAAGTGGTTTGTGGGTTCATCCAGCACCAGCAGGTTGCAGGGGGTAAGCAGCATCAGAGCCAGGGCCAGCCGTGCCTTCTCGCCGCCGCTGAGTTTGCCCACCTCCTTAAACACCGCGTCGTTGCTGAAGCAGAAGCTGCCCAGCAGGGAACGCACCTGGGTCTGGGTCCAGTCAGGTACCGCCTCAAACAAGGTGTTGATCACGGTTTTCTGCAGATCGAGGGCCTCGGCCTGGTTTTGCTCGAAATAGCCGGCGATCACGTTGTGTTCCCCGAGGCGGGCGCTGCCGTCGTCTGGGGATTCCGTTCCCATTACCAGGCGCAACAGTGTCGACTTGCCCGCCCCATTTGGGCCCACAAAGGCGATCCGGTCGCCGCGCTCCACCTCCAGGTTTGCCCCTAGAAAAAGGATCCTTTCGCCATAGCTATGGCTGAGATCCTCCAGCACCGCCACCTGGCGGCCACAGCGGGGGGCGGGGGGAAATTCGAAGCGGGGACCACCGAGACCTTCCAGGGGCGCTTCAATCCTTTCCACCTTGTCGAGCAGTTTTTCGCGACTTTTCGCCTGGGTGCTACGGGTGGCGCTGGCCCGGAACCGGTCGATGTAGGCCTGCTGGGCACTGAGTTCCTTCTGCTGGCGTTCAAAGGCGGCCTGGCTCGACTCCCGTTCAAAGGCCTTTTGCTCGAGGTGCTGGCTGTAGTTACCCAGGTAGCTGCGCGAGATGCCCCTTTCCGTTTCAACAATTTGATTGCACACCCGATCTAGAAAGGCCCTGTCGTGGCTGATCACCACCAGGGGCACGGTCTGATCAATCAGGTAGCCCTCTAGCCACTGGATTGTTTCCACGTCCAGGTGGTTTGTTGGTTCGTCGAGTAGCAGTAGGTCCGGCTCCTGCAGCAGGATTTTTCCCAGGGCAATGCGCATCTGCCAGCCCCCGGAGTAGTCGCCCACCAGTACCTCAGCCCCCTCAGGGGTAAAGCCGATTAGCGGCAGCAGCTTGTCGATGCGGGCGTCGAGTTCGTAGCCATGGAGGGATTCGAAGCGGGTTTGCAGATTCCCCAGCTCCTGGATCAGCTCATCCAGGTGATCAGGGTCAGAGGCGGCTTTCTCGCTGCCGAGCTCCTCTTCCACCTGGCGCTGGCGGTTTAGCACTTGGGCAGCTTCGCCAAAGGCCTGGAAGAGTTCCTGCCGCACGGTGTGCTGAGGGTTTACATCGAATTCCTGCTGTAGGTAAACGATGCGGGGATCCCCCTGCTTGACCACCAGGCCGCTGCTGGGCTCCTCGAGGCCAGCGATGATCCGCATCTGGGTGGACTTGCCAGCACCATTTACCCCCACCAGGCCAATGCGATCCCCGGGCTTCACCTCCCAGGTGACATCCCTCAGCACCTCGCCGGTGGGATAAATCTTGCTAACGCGCTCCAGCCGTAGCACTGCAGGTTCTCCGATGGGGCGACCCTACCAAGCGTGGGTAGCGCCAGACTCCCCATAGCAATGCCACTGGGGGCCGGCCATGTTGAGGCGCTTGGAACAGGTAACGGCCCTGGTGGTGGCGGCTGGGCTGGCGATTGTCAGTTATTGGCTGTTTTTTAGTTGGGCCCAGGGGGGCAGTTCCCCCCGGGTGGTACCAGCCCCCCCTGCCCAGCAGGCCCCCGCGCCCCATTAAGCGCGGCCAAACATGCTGCCGATGTAGCGGCGGGTGAGGGTCCGCTCCTTCACCCCCTGCTGGAGCAGAAAGCCAGAGAGGGCGGCCTGCAGTAGCCGGTACTGGTCCCACTGGGGATGGCCCTCGATGAAATGGCCCATGGCCTTGAACAGGGGGGCAGGCAGGGGGGTTTGGAAGCTCACCACTGCCTCTGATGCCGCTTCCGCCCCGGCGGCGCCCCTGGGGGCCATAAGCGGGTCGCTGCAAGTGGGGGCGAGGCTGGTCATCGGCAGTGGCGCTGGGTAGTTGCCACCAGTTCGCCACGGCGAGGGGCGATCGTCAAAGGGGAATGGCTGGCGCAGATCCCAAGGGTCTCAGGGGCGAAATTGCCTGGCAGCGCTTAAAAGCTGGGCTCTGGTGAAGCTGGGTTAGGTGCCAGAAAGTTGAGGCAACCCTGCGTCAAGGGGGGACCGGCGACCCATCCCACTTTCCCCAGCTGCTTAGCCACCCCCAGGGGACCACCGGTTAGGGCTGGGGAAAAACCCAGGCCCAGCTGCGGAAAAGTCTCACCCCCTGGGGAAAACGTTTGACCATCAGCTTTGCTTATTTCAGCAAGAAAATTGGCTGGGTCTTAGGGCTCAGGCGGCGAGATCTTCGCTTTGTTCTGAGGCGGCGCCCATTTCCACGGATCGGGCATCAAGGCAGAGCAGCTTGCGCAGCTGGGCGTAATTGCGGGCCAGGGCGGCCCGACCCTCGCGGGTGGCGCCGTATTCGGCCCTTTGCAGCACGTGGTGGAGGTGGGTGAGCAGGTAGGTGCTGATCACCGCAGAAACCTGCACTTCGCTTTTCTCGGCGTAAGGAGCCATGGGGAGTGGGGCGATCCGGCGGGGGGCGATCGCCATATCGGTTCCCCAAATATAGTGCTGGATACTATCCATGACGATCTCAGTACACTTCTGGGTGTGACTGGGTCTGGGTTTTCTGCCTGGGCTCCCAGCTGGGCTCCTTCCCCCTTGGCCACCCGTCAAACCTCCAGCAGCGGCAAGCCAAAGTCGCCTCGCATCCAGGTGGTGTTGCCGGAGGAGCTACTTGATCGTTTGGCGGCCGCGGCGGAGGGGGACAGCCGCACCGTGAGCAACATGGCCAAGGTGTTGATCCAACAGGGCTTAGATCGACTCCAGAGCCCTAGGGCCGCCGCCGCGCCCAGCAGCAAGACCCTTCGGCGCCAGTTGGAACGCCAGCAGCAGACCCCTAGCCCCAAGCTGCGGGGAAGGCCCAGGCGCATCCGGCTCCGCGGCCCTCAGGGCTGAATCAGCACCCCCAGTGGTCCCGCCCGGCGGGCCCCGGTAACCGCCGGCTCGCCCGCCGGGATGCCCAGCAACTGCCACCAGGCCAGCAGGGCAAAGGCAAGGGCCTCCCGTTCCAGGTCTGCAATGCCGAGTTCGGCCAGGGGCCGCACCCAGAGCCCACGGCAGCGTTGGCGCAGCTGGGCCATCAGGGCTTGGTTGCGGCAGCCCCCCCCAGATACCAATAGTTCCAGGGGCCGGGGCCCCCGCTCCAAATCCGCCGCCACCGCCGCCGCACTGAAGGCGGCCAGGGTGGCGAGGGCCGCGGCCTGGTCCATGGATGCCATGGCCCCCAGGCGCCGCTCCAGGTCGTGGCGGCCAAATAGCTCCCGACCGGTGGATTTGGGCGGGGCCTGTTGCAGATAGGGCTCCCGCAGCCATTCCTGAACGAGGCCCTCGTTCACCTGGCCCCCTAGGGCCCAGCTGCCGTTGGTGTCATGGCTGAGCTGGCCTGCGCTGAAGCGTTGGACAGCCAGATCTAGCAGCGTGTTGGCCGGTCCACAGTCCCAGCCGCGGATCGGGGCGCCCCGGTCTGGCCCCTGCTGGGGGGGCAGCAGCGTCAGGTTGGCGATGCCGCCGAGGTTTAGCAGGGCGCGCCAACCACCGATGCGGGGCAGCAAGGCCCCATCCGTGATTGGCACCAGCGGTGCCCCCTGGCCACCGCGGGCCAGGTCGGCCCTACGGAAATCACAAACCAGCGGTTTCCCGAGCAATTCGGCCAGCAACGGCCCATTCAGCGCCTGCCAGCTGGTGCCCCGCTGGTCGCCGCTGGGGGGGCGGTGCCAGAGGGTTTGGCCATGGCAGCCCACTAATTGGGCCTGGCCCTGGGGGTCTACCGCCCGGGCGCACTGGGCCTGGGCCTCGGTGATTGCCTCTTCCAGCTCAAGCCAGCGGGCGGCGGCCAGGGCTTCCCCCTGGCCGGCCGCCACCAGGGCCTGGCGCAGCCTGTTGGGGTAGGGGTGGTGGCCGGAGCCCAGCAGTTGCCAGCGCGGTTGGCGGGGCCGACCCGAAAATCGCACCAATACGCCATCCACCCCATCGGCGCTGGTGCCACTCATCAGCCCCAGCACCGTGGTGCCCATGGCAAAGCTGCAGCTATTTGATGCTGGCACAAACCCTTGGGCCTGCTGTGACAGCGTGGTTTGATGCGCAGCCCCCTGGCCCTGTTCAACGGCAGCTATGTGGGGGAAAAGCCCACCGGCATCGGCGTGGTTGCCCGCGACCTGGCCGCGGCCCTGGGGGCGGACTTGCTGCCGGCGGTGTGGCCTGAAGGGCTATCCCCAGACCATGGTTCCCGGGGCCACCGCCGCCGGTTGATCTGGACCCAGCAGCAGCTGCCGCGACTCTGGCGGGCCAGCGGGGCGCCCCTACTTTTATCGCCCCTGCCGGAAGCCCCCCTCGCCGTTGGCGTGCCCTCGGTGGTGCTTGCCCACGATCTGCTGCCCCTGCGCTTCCCCCAGTTCACCCCGCTGCTGGCCTACCACCTGGCCTATGTGCCGTTGGTGCTGCATCGCGCCCGCCACGTACTTTGCAATTCCGAGGCCACCGCCGGGGAGGTGCATGGGCGGCTGCGGGTGCCCCTTAAGCGTTTGTCGGTGTTGCGCCTGGGGTTTTCGCCGGGGTTGCTGCGGCCCCTGGCCCTGGAGCGCCAGCCATTTTTCCTGGTGCTGGGCCGCCACGATCCCCATAAAAACTTGGCCCGCCTGCTGCGCGCCTTTGCCCTACTGCCCGACCGCAGCCATGGCTTGCATCTGGTGGGGCCCCATGACCGCCGCTACACCCCGGCTTTGCAACGGCTGGCCCAGGAGCTCGGGGTGGCCGAGCGCTGCCGTTGGACCCCCTGGGTAAGTAACGACGAACGGTTGCAGTTGCTGAACCGTGCCCAGGCCCTGGTGATCCCCAGCCTCTGGGAGGGATTTGGCCTGCCGGCCCTGGAGGCGATGGCCTGCGGCACCCCCGTGTTGGCCGCCACCGCTGGGGCGCTGCCGGAGGTGGTGGGGGGGGCGGCGCTGCCATTGGATCCCCGCGATCCCAAGCAGATGGCCTCAGCCCTTGGAGCCTTTCTGGCCGAACCAGCCCTGCGTTCGCAATTGGCCGCGGCGGGCCCAGCCCGGGCGGCCCGGTTCAGTTGGGCGCAAACGGCATTGCGTCTGGAGGAGCGCCTGGGGCAGCTGGCCTAACGATCAAACCGCCGGGGCGGTTTAGGTGGAGGTAACGGATGCCGGCGGCGGCGGCGGCCTGCCTATCGGCGGCACTATCCCCCAGGTGCCAGGCCTGGTTTGGCCCTAGATCAAGCATTGCCAGGGCCCGTTGCAGCGGTGCTGGATCCGGTTTGGCTACGCCCAAGGCCGACGACACCAGTACCCCATCCAGCAGTTCGTCAAGCCCCAGCAGTGCCAGTAGGCGGTGGAGTCGCTGGTCGAAATTGCTAACCACCACAAGCTTTAAGCCGCGGTGCCGCCATCTTCCCAAGGCTGCCACCACCTCTGGGTACACCGCCCAGGGTTCAGGGCTGGCAAAACGATCAAACAGGTCGCTGCCCAGGCCCATGGGCAGCTGGCTCACCCCAGCCCCCTGGAAAGTTTGTTGAATGCGTTGCTGCCACCAATGGCGTTCTGCCTGCTCCAGGTGGGCAGGGGCCGTGGCGGGGAAGGCCAGCGGTGGGGCCTGGCGGTAGGCCTCAATAAAAGCGTTATCCAGTTGCTCTGGGGCCAGCTCCAGGCCGTGTTCTCGGGCCACTTCGGCGTAGAACTCGCCGACGCTGCGGCGCAAGCCGATCAGGGTGCCCATCGCATCAAGAAGCAGGGCCTTGGGGGCGGTCATCGCTGCAGGGGGGTGGCAGTCCATTGAGCCAACCAGTCAGCGGCCACCTTTAGGGGCAGGCTTTGGCCTGGCAGGCGGGTGAGATAAGCCCAGCGCCGCAGTTGTTGGGCCACGGGGCCGGCCAAGGTGAAGCCCATGCCGGTGAGACTGGCTTCACCGATGCCAAGGCTGAGCATTTCCCCCAGATCTTTCCATTGGAAATTCTCCAGGGGTTCCCCGGCGAGGGAATGCAGCAGGTTGGTTGCCAGGAGCGGGGCCTGCTGGAAGGCCACCTGGGCCGTGGGGGCTAAGGCTGGCTCGTGGCTCACCTTTGCCCCATCGCCTAGGGCAAAGACGTCTGGGAGGTTCTCCACCTCCAGGGTGGCTTTGCAGGGCACCGGTCCCGGGCTGATCCCCAGGGGCGGTCGGCTGCGCTGGCCAGCGGTCCAGATCACCCCCGCCGCCGCCAGCTGTTCCCCTTGGCCCAGGTGGAGCCCCTCGGCGGTCACCGCCTGCACCTGGCAATGGCAGCGCAGGCGCACATCTTTTCTTTGCATGGCCAGTAGCGCCTGTTCCCGGTTGAAGGAGCGGGCTTGGGGCAGGGCGATGGGCCCCCGCTCCAGCAGCTCCACCAGGGCCGCCCCCTGGAGCAGGTCTGCCAATTTGCAGGCCAACTCCACCCCCGCGGGCCCGGCCCCCACCACCACCAGCCGCTGCAGCGGCCGCGGCGTGGCCTTTAGCCGTTGAACCAGGGCCTGCAGCCTTTCCACGTCGGCCAGGTTGCGGAAGCCCTGGGCATGTTCAAGAACCCCCGGTACCCCACAGCTGTCGAGCTCGGCGCCCCAGGCCAACACCAGGCGGCTGTAGCTAAGGGTTTGGCCGCCCTGGGTGCGGAGTTGGTGCCGGTCTGGGTCCAGCTCCACCACCCGGTCCCGTAGCCAGCCGATGCCATGGCCTGCCAGCAGGGCGTCGTAGCGCGGGGCGATCTGCCAGAGCGGTAGCTCCTTGCTGAGTAGTTCGTAAAGGAACGGTAAAAATATGAAGCGGTCCCTTGGTTCCAGCAGCAGTAAGGGCGGATGGCCTGGCCGCCGTGCCAGCTCCAGGGCGGTGTAAAGGCCCCCAAAACCTCCGCCGATAATCACCACCGGTGCCGTCACGCTTTTCTCAGCCCTGGGCTCAAGCTAGGGGGGCAGCTGTTGATGCGGCAGGCTGGGTTTATGGGAATTGGTAGTGGTTTTAATGAAGTCTCTGGGGGACCTAGAAGCAATTCAGCAGAGCCTGGAGGGGCAGGACGCCCCTGGGCAGCTGAGCTGGGCCCTGGGGCAATTTGGGGCTGGTTTTGCGCTCACCACAAGTTTTGGCATTCAGTCGGCCGTGCTGCTGCACATGCTTCAGGGTTTGAAGGAAGTGGTGCCTGTGTACTGGATCGACACGGGTTACCTGCCGGCGGAAACCTATGGCTACGCAGCCCAGCTCACTGAGTTGCTGCAGCTAGACCTGCGGGTGGTGCAGCCGGCATGGAGTGCCGCCCGCATGGAAGCGTTGCTGGGGCGCCTTTGGGAAAGTGACGATCCCGCAGACCTGGAGACCTACCACCGGCTCCGCAAGGTGGAACCGCTGGACCGGGCTCTGGCGGCCGGGGCGGTGGGCTGTTGGGCCAGTGGGGTGCGCGCCCGTCAAACGGAGCATCGGGCAGCGATGCGCCCCCTGGAGCAGGTGCGGGGTTGTTGGAGCCTGCGGCCGCTGCTGCGATGGAGTAATCGCGAGGTTTTCTATTACATGCAGGAGCATGAATTGCCCCAGCATCCGCTTTTTGACCAGGGCTACAGCAGCGTTGGAGATTGGCATTCCAGTGCCCCAGACGATGGCCGCGGCCGGGCCAGTCGCTTTGGGGGCAAACATCAGGAATGTGGCATCCATCTGCCCACACCCCTGGCGGAAGGGGCCGGCATCTGAGCCATGGCCCGCTTGCTGTTGATCGGCAACAGCCGCTGGCATTGGGGGGAATGGCACCAAGGCCAATTGCGCCGCCATTGGCATGAAGCCCCGTTGGGCCCCGGCGCTGAACCCCCGGGGGAGGTGCCAGACCTTTGGGCGGCGGTGGGTCCGGTGCCGGGCACCTTGGCCCCCTGGGCCGGTCGCCGGCTCCGCTTGGCGGGGGTGCCCCTGCAGGCTTGCCCGCCGACCCTTGGGGTTGATAGGGCCCTGGCGGCCTGGGGCGCCTGGCATTGCACAGCGGCACCGGTATTTGTGGCCGATGCCGGCACCGCCTTGAGCTTCACCCTGGTGGATAAAACGGGCAGCTCACTCGGCGGCCGTCTGATGGCTGGGGGGCTATTGCCATTGCGAGCCCTCCATGGGGCCACCAACGCCTTGCCAGCCCTAGAAGGCCTTGAAATGAACCCCACAACTCTGGAAGACCCCTGGCCTACGGCCACGGCTGCGGCCATGGCCCAGGGGGTTTTGCAGGGGCTGGCCGGCGCCGTGGCCCTGGGCTTTAGCCAGCGCCCCTGGCCAGAGGCCGCCTGGAGTCTTTGGCTCACCGGCGGCGATGGCGGGGCGTTGTTGCCGCTGCTTGAGGCCCAAGGTTTACGGCCCCGCTGGGCGCCAAACCTTTCCCTGGGGGCCCTGGGCCAGTTGCTTGGCGCTTAGCCCTCAGGCTCCACCTGCTCAATCCCCAGGTCCCTGAGGATGTCGTTGGCCATGGTTTCGGCTTTCACCTTCAGGTAGATGAGTTCGACCTTGCCCTCGGCATCTATTACGAAGCTGTGGCGCATCATGCCCATGTATTCCTTGCCCATGAATTTTTTGAGGCCGTAGCTGTCGTAGGCAGCGGCCACCGGGCAGGGCTCTTCATCGCTTAGCAAGGTGAAGGGCAGGCTGTATTTGTCGATGAATTTGGCGTGGCTTTTGGCCCCGTCTTTGCTCACCCCAAGCACCTTGATGCCATGGGTTTCAAAGGCGCTCCATTGGTCTCGGAAGTTGCAGGCTTCCTTGGTACAGCCTGGGGTGTCGTCCTTTGGGTAAAAGTAAACAACCACCCGCTGGCCGCGGAAATCCTTGAGGGCCACCGGCTGCCCCTGCTGGTCTGGAAGGTTGAAATCAGGGGCTGGATCACCGATCTGCAGGGCCATGGCAGGCAACGTCTGGCGGGGGGAGCCTAGGCAGGGGGGGGCGGCTAGGGTCAACATGCCTGCCCCTTTGGGATGCAAAGGACCGCCCGCCTGCTGCTGATCGTGCTGCTGGGTCTGCTCGGTTGCGCAGGGCTGCTGCGGCTGTCGTTGATGCCACCACTGGTGGCCCGCACCAGCGGTGATGGCACCCTTTCAGAGCTGGAGGCCCAAGAGTCTCTGCAAGAGGTGCGCCAGCAAGCGGCGTCCTTGATGAGCCGGTTTGTGGGGGGGGAAATTACTCGCCACTACTGGGGCGGCTTTACCCCCTATCTCGACGTTTTGGGTTTGGAGGTGCCCCTGACCATGGAATCCGAGCTCAATATTTCTCCGGAAAAAGCAAGCCTGGCCCTGCGGCCTCGCCGGGTGGCGGAGCGTTATCTGGCTGAGGTGCAGCTGGTGGACAACATGCCCCGGGGTGTGGCCTGTCGGGGCCAAGGCAAAGCTGGGCCCTTTCAACTGCAGGGCCGTCGCCTTGGTTGCCCTGGGGGCTGGATAGCTATCACCGATCCGCTGGTGAGGGCCAATTCAGAATCACATTGAGACTATGAGGGTCTCAAAGTCAACTTGGCGAATTTCCGTTAAGGCGCTAATTTTGGATTGACGTGTCCGCCTCTTCTCCCATGCTGAAGCGCATTGCCGCCGGTCTTCTTGCCGGTGCTGCCCTCTCCACCACTGCCCTGCCCGCCAGCGCCGACGTAAACACCGGCTCTGTGATCCGTTGGAACTCCGGCGCTGCCGTGTGGACCACCACCCTCGATAACGTTTCTAGCTTCCTCAAGAGCAAGAACGCTGAAGCCCCTGACCGTGGCCTCACCTCCGGCCTGGCTGCCTCCGGTTGGACCGCCAAGGAAGTACAAGCTGGCCTCTCCAAGGAATACAACGTGGATTTGGTGGGTGTTTCCCGCTTCCTCTACTCCAAGGATGGCGTGAAGTTCCTGCAAGATCAAACCCGCAGCTACTTCCCCTACTGGGCCCAAAAGAAGACCGCCGTTCAGGCCCTTCGTTCTGCCATCATTCTTGACTCCGCTGACGGCAAGATTTCTTCCGCCGGCATCATGAAGACCCTGCCAGTGGACTTCCGCCTGGCTGATACCTGCAACACCTTCGACGGTAAGCAGAACATCTGTGCCCAAGGCAAGTGCAAGGGCGATGCCCAGTGCACCTCCCTGCTTTCCTGGTACGTTTTCCTCCCCGCCTGCATCCAGGCCAACCAGATCGCTGACAAGCTGGCTTCCAGGCCTGCTCCCGCCGGCGCTGCTCCCGCCCCCGTTCGCGGCCTCTGGTGATCATTAGCTGAATCAAAGATTCAGTTTGTTAGCAGCAACCCCGCCGAGAGGCGGGGTTTTTTTATGGCTTTTAAAGGACTTGATTTAGAGGTTGTTGGGGTTATTGGTTGGTTCTTTAGAAAGGCTGAAAGGATCGCGTGGGGAGGAATAGTTCTCCCCACGCTGGTGAAGTAGCTCAATTCCCTCCCATGCGTTCTGCTCTTTTGCTCTTGGCCGCTAGCGCCGGCGTAATTTCAATGCTTCCCACCCCTGCTGCGGCAGATACGCTAAGCAAAGAGAAATACCTCAATGACGAGGGGGGAGTGGTGCTTACCTGCAAAACCCCCAAGGACAATGGCTTGATGCGCGTTTGGGAAAATTGTGGTGATTGCGAGTACTACGCCCTTTACAGCCTGCCTTTGCCGCCCGTTGCCGCTGGTTATCGGATGGAAGGGGTTCGGGGCCTCTGGTGATCGCTGGCCTCCGCCCACAGCCTGGCGCTGAGCCTCTGGTGGTGCAGGGTTTGGGGCAGTTGACTGCCTAGGAGGGCCCTGAAGGCCTGCTCAAGGGTCTGCAGCACCTCAGCTGGTAATCGGTCTGCCAGCAGTGGGCGGTAGGTGGCCTCACTGCCGAACCAGCGCTGCAGCAGGCTTTGATCCACAGGCAGCTGCAGGGTTTCAGTCCATTCCTGCCGCTGGATTTGCCATCCCGCTGCTTCCAGGGAGGAATCCAGCAACTCCCAGGCCATCGTGGAACGGAGCCATTCCTGTTCCATAGGTTCCAGTTCAGCGCTGAACGGCCAGGACTGGCCAGTGGCTTGGCGGAGCAGTTGGGCTGGGCCCCCCAGGGGGCGGCTAAACAACAGTTCCAGTTGGCCACGATCGGCCAGCAGCTCCGCCAAGCCTGCCCCCCAGGGCTGAATCTCGCTGGGGCTGGCCCCCTGCAACACATTGCGGCCGATGATCAGCTCAAAGCGGTGATTGGTGGCCAGGCCCTGGCGAAGGCTTACTAGATCAGCGTTGGGGGCTAGGTGCAGTTCGGGGCTGCGCAACTGATCAAGCACCTGCAGTTGGGCCGCCAGCCGTTCGGCATCGGCCCCTTCATTTACCTGCAGCACCACCCCCCCCTCCGGGGTGCCAGCCAGGGCTGGCAGCACCCAGAGCAGGGAGCGGCAGCCCAGGGCGAGCACCCGGTGGTGCCTTTCCAGCGGGATCGGTGCCCAAAAGCGTTGCTGCAGGGCCTGGAGCCTTTCCCCCTCCTGGGCCATTTGGCGCTTCAGCCAACGGTCCAGGCCAGCATCGCCGGGGCCACTGCTGAGCGGTTCCCCCTGTTCGCTGGCAGATTCCGCGGCGGCGGAGAGTTGGGCAGCCCGCTGTAGTTGCAATTGGCTGCGCCGTTGGCCTTCCCAGCCCTGCTGCCCGGGCTGCCAAAAGATTTGCCCTTGCAGGGCCGTGGGTAGATATTGCTGGGCCACCCAATGTTCAGCGTAGGCATGGGGGTAGCGATAGCCCACCCCGTCCCCAAAGGCGGAGCCATCCCGGTGGGCATCGCGCAGGTGGGCGGGCACCTGCTGGGCCCGTTCCTGCCGCAGGCTGCGCACCGCATCAAAAAACCCCAGGGCGCTGTTGCTTTTGCTGGTGCCTGCCAGGTAGAGGCTGGCCTGCACCAGGGGATAAAGCCCCTCCGGCAGGCCAATGCGATCAAAGGCGGCGGCACAGGCTTGTACCACCACAATCCCCTGGGGATCAGCTAGGCCAATGTCTTCGCCAGCGGCAATCAAAAGGCGGCGGAAGATGAAGCGGGGATCCTCCCCGGCTTCCACCATGCGGGCCAGCCAAAACAGCACCGCATCGGGATCACTGCCGCGGATCGACTTGATGAAAGCACTAATGGTGTCGAAGTGGGCATCGCCTTGCTTGTCGTAGAGCACCGCCTGCTGCTGAATTGATTGCTCTGCCACGGCCAGGTCGATCACTACCACCCCCTCCCCATTGGCCGGGGTGGTGTCCACCGCCAGCTCCAGGGCATTCAGCAGGGTGCGGGCATCACCGCCGGCCACGCCCACCAGATGTTGGCGGGCGGCCCCTTCAACAATCACCTTCAGGTGGCCATAACCCTGGTGCTGGTCATTGAGGGCCCGATCGAGTACTTGTTGCAGTTCTTTGTGGCCCAGCGGTTGGAGCCGAAACAACCGGGACCGGCTCACCAGGGCCTTATTCACCTCAAAAAAGGGGTTCTCCGTGGTGGCCCCGATCAGGGTCACCGTGCCGTTCTCCACCCAGGGCAGTAGGGCGTCCTGCTGGGCGGTGTTGAAACGATGAACCTCATCGATAAACAGCAGGCTGCGTAGTCCATGGCGCCCTAGCCGTTCCCGGGCCTGCTCGATTTCCGCGCGCAATTCCTTGATGCCGGCGAGTACGGCATTAAGGCTGCTGAAATGACAACGGGTGCTGTTGGCGATGATCCGGGCAAGGGTGGTTTTACCTGTGCCAGGGGGGCCATGGAAAATCAGGCTGCCCAGCCGGTCGGCGGCAATGGCCCGGCGCAACAGGCGGCCGGGGCCGAGGATGTCTTCCTGGCCGATGAAATCATCGAGGCCTTGGGGCCTAAGCCGTTCCGCCAGGGGGGCCTGCCGGTTTAGCTGTTGTTCCCTTTGGTGGTCAAACAGGTCCATGGTCCTAACTGTGCCGGGCCCTGGTCGGAGTGCCACCGGTCAGGCAGGCTTAGGGGGAGTGGCTTGAAGCTTTTGTTGCGATCAGCGCCGGCGGTTCATCCCAGGGGGGGCTTGGGATCGCTGCCCTTGGCCCTGCTGCCCATGGCAGTGTTGAGCCTTGGGGGCTGTGGCGCCCAGGCGCCCAAACCAAAACCTGTGCCAGTGAGCACGGTGAAGATCAAGGCGGCCAACTTTCGCGATTTAGGTGATTACATCAGCACCTTGGAAGCGGTGGACGAGGTAAAGCTGGCGGCGGTGACCGGCGGCCGGATTGCTGAACGGCTGGTGCAAGAGGGAGATCAGGTGCGCCAGGGCCAGGTGTTGCTGCGGCTGAGGGTGCGGGAACGCACTGCGGACCTGATGGAAGCCAAGGCCAAATTGGCAAATAGTGAAGCCCAGGTTTCGGAGGTGAGGGCTCGCCTGGAAAAGGACAAGGCCAATTACCAGCGCTATCAATATTTGAAGGGCCAGGGCGCCTCCAGTGCCCAGGAACTTGATTCCTACCGTTCCCAATTCCTCTCCCAGCAGGCGAGCCTCAAGGCCAGCCAAGACGGCGTTCTGGCCGCCAAAGCTGCCCTCGAGGCCGCCGGCTCGCGGCTCTCCGACAAAATCGTTACTGCCCCCATACCTGGTCAGGTGAGTTCTATCCAGGTGAAGTTGGGGGATGTGATCAAAGAAGGCGATCCCTTCACCAGCATCCTGCGCAACGACAGGTTGCTCACTCGCATCGAGATTCCCGCCACCCAGGTGGCGAAAACTCGGCCAGGGTTGCCGGTGTATCTGCAGGATCCCAGCAGCCGTAGGCCCTTAGCGGAAGGTCGCCTTAGCTTTGTAAATCCCATGGTGGATGCAAGCACCCAGGCGTTGCTAACTAAAGCTGAATTCGCCAATCCCTCCGCTGCCCTCCGCAGTGGCCTGCGGGTGCGCACCTTGGTGCAATTTGGCCAGAAACAGCAATTGGCGGTGCCCTTTGCGGCCGTGAGCCAGAGCGCTGGCCAGAGCTTTGTGTATGTGCTGGGCCGGGCGGCTGACCTGCCCGCCGACCAACGTCAGGGCCTGGGGCCCCTCCCGCCTAACACCCCCTTGGCGATCAAGCTGCCCGTGCGCCTGGGTCCCCTCCAAAACAACTGTTATCCGGTGTTGGCTGGCCTGCGGCGGGGCCAACGCCTGATTAACAGCAACCTCCTCAGTCTGCGCAATGGCACTGTGGTGAAACCCCGGCCTAGCAAGCGCTCTGCGCCGGTTTGCTCTCCGGATCGTTGACCTGCAAGGGGCTTTTACGTAGGGTCACCGCTAAATACTCTGACGCTTTGCTGCTTTCTGAAACCCAGCGGCTTCTGTGGGGCGGAATCGCCGGATCCCTCTTGGCCCTGCCCTTGGCCAGTTGCTCTAAACCAAATATTTTGCCGACGGAGCCACCCCAGTTCAATTTGGTGTCTCCCCAGCAGGGCATATTCAATGATCAAGCCAACTACCAAAGCACCCTTGAATCGGTGCGAAACGTAAATCTAGCGGCCGAGATATCCGGACGGATCATTGCAATGTCCATGCGTGAGGGTCAGATAGTTCAACCGGGGACTCGTCTATTTGTGCTTGATCAGGTGCAACAGCGGGCCCAAGTAAACGCCAATGCCGCTGAGGCCCGCAAGAACTTAGTTAATGCAGAACGCTATGTCTTTTTAAATAACCAGGGGGCTGTGTCAACTATGGATCGTGATTTCTATGTAACCCAGGCAATTCAGAGTGCCGATCAGCTTAGGGCCGATAAGGCAACCCTTGGCTACAAAACAGTATTGGCCCCAATTGCCGGTGAAGTGGGCAATATCAACCACAAGTTAGGAGATGTGGTTAACCAGGGCGAAACGGTGGTAAATATTGTGGATAATCGCCAGCTCTGGGTGCGTTTGAATGTGCCTGGGGATCTGGCCTACCGGGTCAAGCTAGGGCTACCTGTGGTGTTGGAAGCACCCGATCGCCCGGAACTGATTGCCAATGGCCGGGTAACTTTTATTGCCCCTTCCCTCGACAAGCAAAGCCAGACCCTTTTGGTGAAGGCAACTTTTAATAACACTGATGGGGTCCTACGCAATAACCAACGGGTAAATGCGATCTTGCGGTTCGCCTCTGGCAGTCGCCTTTCAATCCCAGAGGCGGCTGTGCTTTTGCAGGCGGGCCAAAGCTTTGTTTTTCTCGCAGTTTCTGCGGCTGAGGCAAGGCAGCAGCTGGGTAGGCCATTGGATCCACCGCCGCCTGCGGGGTCGTTGGTGGCTTTGCAGGTGCCTGTGACCCTGGGCAGCCTGCAGAAAGGGAAGTTTGCTGTTAATGCAGGGCTTAAAACCAGTGATCGCTTGCTGCTGGGTAATCTCGCCCAGTTGCGCAGTGGTATGGCGGTGCCAGCCAAATGAGTCTTTCCGACACCTTTATTCGCCGCCCGGTGCTCAGCACCGTGTGCAGCATTCTCATTCTGATGGCAGGCATTATCTGTTTGCCACTACTGCCGATAGAAAATCTTCCTAATATCGCCCCCCCCACCATTCAGGTGACGGCCAATCTGCCTGGGGCCGACGCCCTCACCGTGGAAAGTGCTGTTACAGGCCCCCTGGAGGAACAGATAAATGGGGCTCCTGGAATGGATTACATAACCTCAAATAGCACCAGTGAGGGTGTTAGTCAGATTAATGTTTACTTTGAGGCAAATAGTGATCCAGATATTGACCAGGTAAATGTGTTGAATCGTGTGCAAACCGCCACGGCTCAATTGCCCCAGCAGGTGACCAGCCAAGGGGTTACGGTGCAGCAGACGGCAAGTAGTTATCTGCTTGTTTATAATATTACTTCTACCAAGGGCCAGTTTGATAGTAACTATCTCAATGGTCTCTACCAGTTAAACCTTGCTTACCCCTTGGGAAGAGCCCAGGGGGTGGGCCAAGTAAATGTTTTCGGCAGCAGCAACCCCGCCTATCGGCTTTGGGTAGATCCGCTCAAGCTTGCCCGATTTAATCTATCGGTGCAGGATGTTACTAGCGCTCTGCAATCCCAGAATCAAATTGTGATTGGCGGCAATATTGGTGGTCCGCCTTCTGTGGCTGGCACTCGCACCACTTTCCCGATTCTGGTGGAGGGCAACCTTAAAACCGTTGAGGCTTTTGAAGATCTGATCCTTACTAAGGGCCCCAGCGGCACTGAAACCGCCAAGGGGCCCGACGGCAGCCTGATCCGTTTAAGGGATGTGGG
>Ga0114963_10000963_pt1 | contig 19746 bp, 31 predicted proteins | sample C_131016_EF_Meta_FD_87019 | JGI IMG/M metagenome (GOLD analysis project Ga0114963, IMG submission 87019) | Freshwater microbial communities from Lake Croche, Canada to study carbon cycling - C_131016_EF_MetaG | ecosystem: Environmental > Aquatic > Freshwater > Lake | place: Lake Croche, Canada...
AAAAGGCTGAAGGTATAGCTTTCAGTACCGGGGTGAGCAATGGTTTCAAATTGAACTTCATCCGAATTTTGGATGCAACGTCCACTCTGAACTTGTTGCCACGGCTGACCGGGATTGTACCAACCGCGACCAAAGCGGAAAGCCTTCTGGGTCGGAAGAGTATTCAGAGGCCAAGTTTCGGTTTCAAGACGACCATAATAGATACTGTTTATGGCCATCTTCTTGATGAAGAATGGGTTATAGTAGGTGCGGGCTTCCCTAAACAGGGTGTCCACATCCTGACAGCTAGAGAATGTTACTCCGTTTTGTGCCATATAATTAAGTGTTTTGGGTTTGTTTGTGTGTCCCAAAAAGGATCGCTCCCTCTTGAAACACGATTAGTGTTTAGGGTTTGCGATCTGGCAACCATCGCTTGTTGTTTTTGATCACCCCACTACTCTCCAGTTTGGCGACCCGCTTTTTATTTATGTCTGACGCTATCAGACTCGTCGCTTTCACCGAGAGCAGTTGGCTAATCAAAACCAACTAATCCAGATAGTGTGGACTATTAGGTGTTTCCTAATAGTCCGTCAACTATAAAATTACTTATTTTCTGAATTTAGCAAACAAAGCCTCTGGAGTCCTCTCTTCGACTTGGCTTGCTTTTCCAGCAGATGAAGATCCAATCGTTCCGTCTCCAGTAGAAGAACCTCTCATCTTTTTAATTGTTTCTTTAAGTTCAGAGTTTTCTTTTTCAAGAGCAAAAGAATATGCTTTTGCCTTTTTGAACTTTGCGCCCTGCATAAGAACGCGAGTGATTTGCTCTGGAGCATAATTGCTGTTTTCGCGCAATGCGGCTTCAGCAATCATTTCATCTTCCGTAGTGTCATCGTCAATTTTTGAAGAGGAAATAATCTTTGCAATTTCCTCATTGTATTTAACAGAATCATCAAGCTGTTGCTTGGCTTGTGCAAAAGCATCCTGCCAACGCTTTCCAATTTGGGATTTAGTTGTTTGAATACGACGAGCCTTTTCTTCATCGACTTGTGCTTTAGTAATTTCCCAATTCTGGATTGCTAGATTCCTAGCTTCAACTTTGTTGAGAACATCATAAGCAGTTTGATTAAACTTTGCTTGCTCCATAGGAGAAAGGTTTTCATAAATATAATTAAGAGTCTGCTTTGATGTCTCTCGTTGTCTAGCCCTATCAGCGGGATCTTGAGTAGTGAGAGATGCCTCGTATGCCTGAACTGCTTTTGCAAATTCAGTAATAGATGAGTTGTCTTCACCAAGGATCATCTTGATTTGATTGTATCCATTGACAATAGGAGAATCAAACTCCTGCTTAAATTCAGGACTTGCTGGAAGATTCAGGAAAGCATTTGCCTTTTTGACCTCTTCAAGATCGCGGGTAAGAATTTCCTCACGCTCTTGTTTTTCTTTAATGGCAAGTTCAAGTTCTTTGCGGAGTTTTTCAACCTCCTTCTTGCTTTCGCTATCATCAATCTTGGATCGAAGTTCTTCAATTTCCTTTTGAGCCTTGTCGTATTCAGCAACTTTTGCCTTAAGCTCAGCGGCCTCCTTTGCAAGTTGTTCATTGGTTTGTTTTAGCGACTTGATGAAACCGGGCTTTTTCTCATCATCAACAAGCGTTGCCTTTACTTCAGGCTCTACTCTGTTAATTTCCGCTGATTTTGAGGCATCTTTCTCCGCATCAACTTTCTCCTGAAATTGAGAAGAATCCTGATTTAGTTTTTCTGCCATCTTCTTGAAAAGGTCTTCAGGAGTTCCCTTTGGGGCATCCTTGATATTTGCCCTAAAAAAAGTATCTGCTTGTTTTACTGCGGCATCTCTTGCGGCTTTGTCAGCTTGTGATTCGGCTGTAAGATTAGATTCTTGCGTGGTTTCTACAGCGGCGGTTTCAGACATATGTTTTTGGTTTTGTGTGGTTACTTATTTGCGAAGAGATACTTCTTCAGGTGTAAGAGCATCATCAAGATCGGGGTCGATCTCAAGTTCATGTCCTCCAACATTTGAAGTAATCATTGCTGGTTTTTCGCCAGCATGGAAAGAATTATCTTCAGCATCAATAGCGTAATCCTGAAGTGTCTTAAAAACAGCAACAACTGTTGCGTGATCTTTGTTTACAAGATCCTCGTAGATTGATGTTTTAAGTTCGCTGTAGCGTCGGTCGTTAATAATTGCGGCGGCAAGGTTAGTGGTATTTTTATCAGCCATTTAATTGTCCAATTTGCGGGTTGCTTTGTGTTACTGCTTCTTGACCTTGAATGGCTTGTTGTTGAGCCATAGTGTCTTGAGCGTTCATTTGCTGTTGATTTTGCATTTCCTGCTCATGCTGGTCTTGCAAAACTTGTGAATCATGAGCGGCTTTGGCTCTGCGAATTTGAATATCGTTTGCGGCTTTTGCCCTTTTGGTGGCAAGATCGGTTGCCACTTTCTCCATGCTGTTTGCATTATGAAGTTGTGCCTTCTGTGCGAGAGCGGCAAGTTTAATGTCTTCTTTCTTCTTAAGGCTATCGGTTTGTATGGATTCTTTGGCAACAAGAGCCTGTAGTTTGATGGTATGAGGGTCTTGCTGTCCCTGACCCTGTTCTTGTTGTTTAGCTTGTGCCATTTGAGAAACTTGACTTCCAAGCTCATCAACACCACGTTGGAGTTGTTGCATCTGTTGACCAAATTGCTTTGCCATTTCTTTTTTAGAAGGATCTTTCTGAATAAATCCAAGGTGAGCAACAAGATGCGGCCCTTTGAAGCGCATAAGGCAAGCGTAGATGTCACGAAGAAGTTCAAATGCCTCATCATCAACCGATTGTTCTTTCTGCTGGCTATTGCGTCCCTTGGTATTAACGCCAGTAGATTGAAGAACTTGTTGGGCTTCCTGCATAGATGTTGCGGCATCTTGAAAGTGACCCTTGAAATGTTCCACATGGTTTTGATCAGGATAAACCCTAAAATTGGCAGGGTTGCCCTTTGGATCAGTCATTCCAATATTCTCCATTGAGATAATGCCCTGCTCATCAGGAATCTCTACCTTGGTATGTTGGAAGTAACGATTGACGTTTTGGCGACCATTAAGGGCCGCAATCGCGTCGGCAATGGCATTAGCTTGACCATCATTCATTGGAGTCATTCCCGTGAGTGAAACAGTCTGCTGAGCCGCCATCAGCTTGTAGGAGGGACTTCCAGATCCAGCCAGCATATTGCTTTCCAAATTCTCAATATTCTCCCACTTCCACGCCTCTTCAGGGACTCCATTCTCTTCCATGAAGTCAATAAACTTTTCTTTGAGTCTCCAGCCGTTTCCACCACGCTTGGTATTACTCATGCGCTTGTAAAGCAATCGGAGCCAGCGGGTCTGGTTATCATTAAAACGGCGAATCTGCGTACCTTGGAGCTTTGCAGATTCAGCGGCATCAAGCTGAGCCTCACCCTTAGTGCGTTGTTTTCCACCCTTGGTTGTTTGACCAATATTGTAAGCACCGATCCCGCGATAGAGATCAGCTTGGTAGAACTGAATGCCAGCAAGAACTTCTTGGAAAGGAATATTAACGGAGATTTGTTGAGGTTCAACATCTTGTGGAAGAACCATCCAAGGTTGCCATTCCATCTGCTTCAATTTTTTTGTGGATTCAGCAGAACCACCCTTGAACATCAAACGGGTATTCCAATCAACAGCATCCATGAAACGATTCATATGGATGTCATAGGCTCGGCATTGAATAAATACTGCCTCGGCAAGACCCTGAATTTCATGCCAAATACCACTTCCAGTAGAGTCACACATGGGAGCAATGATGTCATCCCATCCATCACCATCCTTTTCTACCCAATCTTTTCGATAATAAAGGAATCCCGTTTGATCACGATACTCTTCTTCTGTCAAATCTTTGCGACCATTTTCTTTGTACCCAAGAACAAGACCTCCATAATTCTGGAGGAGAAGCATTTTGGAAATGCTCCCATTGAACTCCATGATGTAAAGCTCATAAAGTTCAATGCGAAGAGTATAAAGACGAGACAAATTTAGATTCCCACTAGCAACATCACGCAACCATTCCGTGTTGGTATAAGTATTACGATAGTTCGTTGTGAACATCCGAAGCGCATCCACACAAGCCCAAAAGTTCCACCCCATTTCTGTAGCGTGTTGTTCAGCTTTTACTGGATCTTCCTCTCCTCCAGTAATCTTGAGCCAGAACTCAAGGGGGGTGTAGCTACGTTTGATACAAAGCTCACCCAAGTTCGTGAGGTCTGCATACGTTTTATCTGGAATTAGAACATTGGAGTTATGAAAGCTCTTTGTAGGCCATCCATCACGATCTTCTGCAATCTCAAATCCCTTTCCGTAGAGCGTCATTTCCTCCACATCAAGTTCCACATTATAATTGTAGCTGTTCCACGAACGGAGCATGCGATCAAAACCCAAGCTGATAAGATCACTCCATTCTTTTTTTTCTGTAGGATTTCCCAACTTGGTCGTGATATTTGCGGCAGTATTGCGCTCCATCACCATGTCCACAAAGCTAGACTTTTGGTTGTCAACAATAAACTTCATCTGACGGAATGGCACATTGCTCATTCCAGATAGTTGACGGGATGCTACTTGGCTATAATCGGTAGGAGGAAAACCTTTATAACATTTGTAAATGCGACCCCATTTGCGTTCACGACCAGCATTGTCAAGTCGCAGATTCCAACAGATTGTAAACGCATCATTTGCAGTTTGAACTCGGCTCGTAGGGGCAACGCCATTAGAATTGATTGTGTTGAATCCCCAACTGGAGACTCCTTCACGATTTACGATCTTTTTGGTTTTTGCCATTTTAGCCTAGAGCTTGATTCATTGCTTGTCTGCGTTTCTGGCAAGCGGTGCAACCCTTTGCGGCTCTCTCAAGGTTTGTTTGAACCCCAAGGCTTGCCGCAACGCGATCTCCAAGGTTTGCAAAACGATGAATCACGTTTGCAACTTTGTCTCCTGCTTCTTGCCAATAGTATTGGCTAGAAATCCTACTGCAAATTTGCTGTTCAATCAAGTATTCTAAATTATCAGGCACTTGAACATTGTTAATTGTCATATCGCTAGATACTTTTTGGGTAAAAGGTCTTCCAAAAGTTGTATCCATTCCATTAACGCGATAAGTATTTCCTTTATCGTCGCTATATTCATACCAAAGTCCTCCGGGTATAGGCCCGTTCTTATCTTTGAGTCTCATGTGAACCTAATGCTTGTATTAATTTATAAAATAAGTCAATAGTAAAAGTTCATGGACTACAATGGCATTTGTCTTGATCCTCCAAAGGATACTACATACGGACTTGATTTTCTTGGTGGTGTTCCGCAATTCATTCGTGAATTAACGGCATACCGATTAACTCGCGGAGAGTTTGGAAGGCGAGAGCGTATAAAAATGGGCATCAAACTAGAAAATACAGAGCTTAAAAACCCTGCACAACATATGGTCAATTGCTTTCAATTGATCTATGGAGACGATGTTCTGCTTCAATCACAAGGAATAGCCAATAATTATGCCCTAGACATCATTGATTTATTTTGCAATGAGAACGATTGGGGCATTGCAGGGTGTGCATCTAGCGGAAAAACCTTTTCTGTAGCGGCTTGTATTGTGATTGATTGGCTTTGCGCTCCTGATTGCACCTCAACATACGTTGCTTCCACATCTTTGGATGCTTCTGAAGACCGATTGTGGGGTAAAGTTTGCACACTTTATCGGATTGCAATGAGAAATATTCAGGCTAAATACGGAAAAGATAACCAGATTGGTAATCTTGTCGAATATAGAAGAATGATTGTTTTTGAGTCAATTGACACAAAAGACCCTGAACGAGACTACACAAATGCCATTAAAGCCCTTGCATTTCCCCGTGGAGGTGAAGGCAAGCGTTCTGTTGAGAATACAAGAGGTCGTAAAAATGCCAGAATGAGACTTTTCTTGGACGAATTAGCCGAAATGGATCTTTATGCCTTGGATACTCGCGTCAATCTTGGTGCTAATCCTGATTTTATCTTTGGAGGAATGGCTAACCCATCTAATACTGCCAACAATCCCCATACCGAGCTATGCCAGCCAGATGATCCTATGGAATGGGAATCTGTAAACAGATATACCCATAAATGGAAAACCAGAACTGGCGTTGCGTTGCATCTTTCTGGTGAAGATAGCCCAAATTTTAAGGTTCCTGATGCGGAAATACCGCCTTTTGATAGGTTTTTGACTATTGTTGGCGAAGCGGCAACCCTAAAACGATGCTATGGCAATAAAAATGCCCTAGAATACTGGAGAAATGTCTATGGATGGTGGCCTGATAGCTCTGTAGAACTTACAATCTTCTCAAAACAGTTTATTCAAGGGTGCGATATTGCTTTTGAACCTGTTTGGAGCAATAGAACAAAAGTTGTTTGTGGCTTTGACCCTGCATTTACAGCAGGAGGAGATAGATGTGCGGCTAGTTTTTGCCGATTTGGTCAAAATGATACTGGTAGAAACGTAGGTTTTTACCTTGGAACTAAAGAATACAACTCATCTGTGGGTGAAGTATTTGAAGAAAGCATTGCCATGCAAGTAGTTAGAGATTGCTTAGAATACGGAGTCCATCCAAGAGACTTTGGCTTGGATATTTCAGGTGATGGCGGTAAAATGATGAGGGCAATAATCATTGAATGGAGTAAGTTTAATCCTGAAGCTATGTTCCTATTCCCTATTTCCTCAATGGGAATGCCTACGGAAAGGAAGATCAGTAATTTGGATAAGCGTACTTGCAAGGAAGCGTATGACAGGCTTGTTACGGAGTATTGGTTTGCCGTTCACACAGCTATGTCCACACGATCCCTTGTTGGCATTGATGTGGAACAACACTCCAAAGTAATCGGTGAGCTTTGCTCTAGGCTTTATTACCACAAGGGAAGAAAGGTCGCCGTGGAAAAAAAGCTGGACATGAAACAGCGTATCAAGAAGTCGCCCGACTTGGCTGATTCCTTGACCTATGCCGTCCAGATGCTCCGCCGAGCAGGGCTTGAGTTTACTTTTGAAGAAGAAGGTTCAGAATCTTTGGACATCGTAGAAATCAGGGATTGGGAACAACGTCTAATACACAATCGTGGTCAAAGCGATGACCCTACCAGCGAAGACGATTTGAGCTATGCGGGAATGACTTGCGACGAAGATGGATTTTGACGCTTGACAAATTTTGCGGCTGATGGCAAAGTCACAACATCTGAATGTTGCACCATTCTGATCCTATCATTTTCCCCAAAGAAACAAAGGGCCGTCATAGTGGTGCAACACTTGACGGCCCTTGCCCGTTATAGCAAGTGAGGATGGGCGTGAATTCGTACCACGCGATCCAACAACAGCGGCTTTGGAGAACCAAAACTCCTTACCCGATGAGAATGAGGAGAAACATCCTGCATCAAGATTTCGGGGTGCAGTAGTTTCTTTTCTTTTCTGACAGGCTTTCCCTACTACTGGTGGGGGGATGAGGGGGGTGTTTGCTTTAATCTTTTGCTTTTCTTTAGCCTTGGATTGACCTGTTAATAAAACGTAGGCATAATTTTAACAATATGGCTCGTTTCGCACCTCAAGATTTTAGAAATGGATCTATGATACCTTCTGTCCTTCATGGAAGGATTGATTCTTCTATTTCTAGCCTTGTAAAAGGGACAGATGGGGTTGCGCCAAATCATACTACTGGAGAAGTTTATCGCAGGAAACCATCCATTGTGATGTGTGAGCCAAAATATCTTTCTACAGCAATTCCAAACAATGTTCACATGAAGCCACAAAAGGTGGACATCAAGAGGGCTACTAGTCATTACAATAGAATCAAAAGGCTTTTGACCGCAATGGATGTCAAAGTTCTTGAAGTTCCTCCAGTTAAAGGAGCGCAAGATCAAAGCTATACAGCAAATCTTTTTACAGCCATTAATCCATTTATTGTTTTGGCAAAGATGGAAGCACCGGGTCGTAAGATCGAAGAAGAACCGGGTCGCAAGTTTTTTGAAAAACGAGGCTATACTGTTATTCAGCCACCCTATTTTCAAGAAGGACAAGCTGATTTAATCAGATTTGATGAAGGAAGATACTTTGGTGGATATGGAATTCACTCTGATATCAAAGCATACGATTGGATTTCCAAAAAATGTGGAGTTGAAATTATTCCTATCCATGAAACAGAACCAGCTTTGTTTCACCTTGATTGTGTGATTCAAGTTCTTGAAAAACAAAAGTTCCTTGTTTGCAAAGAAGGAATGAGTTCTGAATCATTCAAAAAACTTGATAAGCTTGGAGAAGTAATCCTTGTTCCAAAGAAGTTTCAATCTTGTGGAGTTACAAATGTCATTAAGATTCCCGGAAACAAAAAAGTAGCAATTTCTGGAGCATTTTTTCCAGAACGTAATACTTATGTTGAAGCAATGGAATGGATGTTGGAAATGTTTGACAACCAAGGATGGAGCATTATTTTTGTTGATACTGATCAACATGAATTGTCTGGAGCAGATGTTTCCTGTCTTGCTGGATATCTTGACTTCTAATGGAAAAACTTAAACGAGGCCATGTACGGGATGATGGTATGGCGGTTATCATATTCATACCAATCTCCAAGTATTGCCAGCAAAAATCAATTTGATCAAAGGCGCAAAACTTGCATACAAAATATTTTGATGAAACATATCTGGAGAGTTTTTTTTGGTTTTATTGCCCATATCAACGGACTTTGCCCAAATTGTTGGAAAGAATTAAAAGCTTGCAATAACTATCCATGCTATGTATGCAACGTGGCAGGATATATCAAACCTAAAGAAATTTGGAAAAGGTTTATCCAAAGCAACCACAAATAAAACCATAATAAATATGACACCCGAAGAAGATGCCATTGATATTTGGGCAGAGGCATCGGTGGCTGGAATAGACAAATACTTCAAAGGAAGTTCCGAACACAAAACCCAGTTTTGGACTGCTGGTGCTGGTTGGTATGCCAAACACCTTAAAGATGAACAGCTTGATCTTATAAGCTATCTTCATCATCTCATTGAACGAATTAAACTTGCTCAAATTTTGGCAACAATGATGGAAGAGGAAGAAATCTCTTTGCATCATGCGGCTAGGCTCTTGCACAATTTGGTTTCTGATAAACCTCCACAGGGAATCAAAAAACAAACACATGATTAAATCGAAAAATCCAATGGGGATCGTCGTAGTTTCCGATCTCCATTGCGGGTCAACAGTAGGATTATGGCCCGATGGTCACATTACTAGCACAGGAAATAAAATAGGACTTGGAAACAATCTTCATCAACAATGGCTATGGCAATGTTGGAATGACAAAGACAAAAAGGTTAAAAATCACTTTGGCAAAGAACCTTTTATTCTGATTATCAATGGAGACTGTATCGAAGGTAGGCATCATGGATCTAGTGAAATTGTTGCGGCATTAAATTACGATCATTCACTCGCGGCTATAGAATGCCTAAAACCTTTGGCAAAAATGGCATCAGCAGTTTACATGACTTCTGGAACAGAATGTCACGTTGGCGATTGGGAAAAAATGATTGCAAAAGAAATTCATGCAAAATGGATGGGCGATAAAGGTTTAATCGAAGTTAATGGCACTCTTATTGATATAGCCCACCATATGCCCACTTCAGCAAGAGCATATTTAGAAGCTGGTGCAATGAGCATTACTATGGGAAACGCCCGTCAAAATTACTCCCGTGTTGGTCATAGGGTTCCAAAAATATATTTAAGAGGCCATCGACACACGGGAGGAATTTTTAACGATGGAAATGGTATTTTTATGGTAACTCCTGCATGGCAGTTGCTTACAAGATATGGACATAAAGTAGTGGGAGATGCTATTTGTCGCCCCGGAATTGGAATCCTTGATTGGAGAGGATGTGCAAAAAATGAACTTCCAGCAACCAAACTAATACAATATGAGCCGCAAGAAACAAAACCTATTAAATCCATCTGAATTAGATTTAAAAAATTCAGCGTATGCTTGGATTCAACAAACCAATGAAATAAAAGAAGACGAAGTGCCCTTGGGTTGGGTTAATGCAAAGCAATTGTGCGAAATATGGAATCTTTCAATAGGGAAAGTTGAAACAATCATTAATAAAAATTTGTCGTCTAATAAATGGGAAAAAAAACAATTTAGAATAAAAATAGGCGGCGCAGGAGTAAAACCAACTTGGCATTATAGGGGAAAATGAAATTACCTTATGAACTATATTTAGAGGTAAGCCCATTTAGGGTTGGTTGCTGGTTTTCTGTTACAAAAAATAAAGAAGAAGCCAAAAAATGGTTTAATAAAAAATATAATCAAACCATTGATCTTTGCGAACACGGAGATGCTCACGCAGTTCTTTCAAACCCATGCGTTATTTTACTATTTAATTGGAAAAATACACCGACACATATTTCTAATCTAGCGCATGAGTGTGTTCATGTTGCAAACCACATAATAGATTTTGTTTCTATAAAAGAGAAAAAAGGTTGCGACGAGGTTCAGGCATACCTCGTTGGTTATCTTGTTGATAGCTTTTTAACAGCCATCAAAAAGAAAAATTAAGCAAATTGAAGAAGATCCATTTGATGATGCGCGATAAGTTGAAGGATAGCCTTCCCCTCATCTGTGGCAACATGGCCTGTACCTTGGCACTTCCAGCAGGGTTCCCCCTGACCTTCATCATACCAATCACGACCAGTTCCACCGCATTCATCACAGGTTTTTTCCAATTTTGTAGTGAATGGAATATTCATACAATCCCCCTTCTACGGAATTTTTTATTCTTGTCAACACTTTTTTAGAAAATAAATGAAAACACAAAAAGAACTCTTGGATGAAGCAATAAAATTGTCTGATATAGGAGAAGAGTATGGAGTTATTGTGGGTGATCTAGGGCCAGAGGAAAAGCTCTGGTTGAAGAACTATGTTTTGAACTTGCCTGAAGAATTGGCAAGGAAGACAATCTATGGTCGGAATGTCTGGAACAATAGGGTTGATGTCCCTAGGGGTCGAGGCAGACCACGCAAATAATACCCGATGGTGTAATGGTAACACTAGGCTCTTTGGAAGCCTCATTCATGGTTCAAGTCCATGTCGGGTAGCCAATCCAGCATAGCTCAATGGTAGAGCGTTCGCCTGTTAAGCGAATGGTTGTAGGTTCAAATCCTACTGCTGGAGCAAAATACTATTCAAATGTAGTATAAGTGGCTTACTATCAACAAATAGTAACTTATTTCATCTATTCATCTTGTCAGAAATAATAGGTAGTTTTTCTTCCAAAATGTTACCGATCACGCACATTCAATAAAAGTTCACGAGCGAATACAATAATTATTCCCGATGGGGGTTACAATACTTTGACAGATACAAATAAATGCATAGGTTTTGTAACGCCTAAGTTTTCCCCGTTTCCTTTTTGTTTAGATTTTCTGCAATAGATGAAGCATGAGTTGATTAACTCGTGCAGAGATAATCACCCATGAGGGGAATATCCCAATACATTTCAATCTTAATATTTAAACCTACTTTAAAAAAGTCAGCTTATAAATAGTTGAATCAATCAACTGTGCAATATCATCCACAAGGTTCTGAATCTCACTCTCCTCACCCAACACATAACGATCTTCCTCCAATACCAATTTCAAATATACAAGATACTCCAAGGCATCCCTATGTTCGCTAATCTCAACAACCTGATCAGGATAATCAATCAACTCACCATGCCTTCCCTGCCATGACTCAATCACAGCATCCACAACATCAGGCATACCCTCATAAAACCCCTGCAATGCTTTATGCTCCGCATAACTCCTACTCCTCAAATGCAACACATGGGCAATCGTAGCAGAATTTAATAGCGTAATGAGTAGTTCACCTTCGTTCATAATAAAAACACGCTACAGGGCATTTAAACTCCTGTAAAGCCTATTCCAAATACTTAATTGTATCCCGATCCATCTCACTCAACCTCGCATCTGTTATGTTTTCCTTAAGCAACTCTCCCAATCTCTTCCGCTCCATCCTCAATCCACCATAACCTCCCGGCTCTTTTCTAACCTTCAATCCCAACTTTATAGCCAAACTCCTCAACAACATAATGCTAGGCTTCGTAAACTCTTCTGGTGGGTATCTCAATGTCATCTTTTCTCTTACTTAAACTATACCATAATCATCAGTCAACATAAAAGGATCTTTCAATAGGGGAAACTCCAGAATACTGATTTTTTTCAGAAGGTCGTGTCGCACATACCCGCCCTATTAGCTGGTTGGCATACCCCTCCCCACCACCCGGTTAGGATCTCCTTAGGATCTCCTGACGCTAGGAGTCCCACCCTAGTCTGCCAGCGTCTCGGCTTGCGTCTCGATGACTGGCGTAGTCTGACTGACTGGAGAAGGTAACGCGACTGGCAAAGCGTTACCAATGCCGGCCTTGCCTAGGTTGACGAGGAACAGGAAATTGTTGTTCGCTTGAGGTTCGCGGTCGGAGTAGAAGTCGCCTGCTAGTTTGCTGTCCAGTTCAAGTGCCCGTAGCTTGTCCACCGCTTTGACCCGTCGACTTGTCCCCTCCTTGCCCTCGGTGATTGTCACCTCTTGCGCAAGGTCGCTCCCCTCGTGAATCTCACCAACCGAAGTACGAACCGCCCTAGCCAGAAACGCCCGCTTTTCAGCGTAAGACAACGCTTCACGAGAGAAAGCTTTCTCACGGATCTTCTGAACCTCGGAAGCAACACGAGGTGTCTTTAGTATCCTGCACCCCCAAGAAGAATAATCTTCGGAGCGTCCGGACTTGATGGAATATCCTGCTCTCCTGACAGATTCAGCGATGGACATTCCTTTGATTAGATGATTTTCGAGGAACTTCTTTTGACGGGTGTTGAGAGGACGCTGTTTCATGGATGGGAATCTTACTAGGGTAGAATAACTTGTCAAATGTTGGCAAATTCAGCCAGATGAGCCTTCAGCGAAAAGCCGAGAAGAAGCAGGAAGGGGGGCTTTGTTCGATTAACATTGTACATGGGGGGTTGAGAATCTGTCAATCATATTCGCTTAACTAATTGTATAAAATGTTCTAAAAGGAGATCAAAAGCTGATAGGGTTTTAAACGCACGAGGATGCCCGCAAACGAAGTTAGTACCCCTCTGTGGTAGATCGTATCCTTTTAGAAAAGGCTCTTTCAGTTTGTAAAAAGGTTGGCATGGGGTTTGCTATGGGGCTGAAAAATAGTTGAGAATAAATCTTCACTTGATGCAAAAAAGATCTTGCAAGGGTTGAAAGAGTATGGCATGATGTTCCCCGTTATGAATAACACAACCCACACCAACAACATGACAGCGATCAACGAGAAATGCGTCCAGAACATCATTGATTCCATGACCCTGTCTGGAATTGAAACGGAACTTCGAATGGCTGAGAGGTTCGAAACTTCTCCCGAATATGTCGCAGAGTTACAGGAAGCAAAAAAGCGAATAACTCTCAAGCATCACGATCTTGCCGAGGTTATCGGTTCAAGACTCCTCCCCCAATGTTTCTAATCACCCAACCCCAAACCAAACCAACAACAACACAAAGACCATGACAACAACGACCGCAGAAAAAATACTAATGACCACGCATGACGCAGACGGAGCAGTTTATCATGTTCCCGTCCGAGTCACCAATGATGCAGAAGCCACCTTGCAGAACATTTCAGAACTTCTAAAGGGAAATGATTTTGAGCATGTAAAGATTGGCATGATTCGCCTAATGGTAAATCGCGCCCTAACCAAGTAACCAATCACCCCAACACCAACACCACGCACACCATGAACAAACGAACCGCACAACGCTACACGCACCTAATGAACAGCCTTTCATTGTTAGGCTTCACGATGGACGAGACCAAACGCCTTCTAAAGATCGAGAGAACCCTGCACCGTTGGCATGAGTTAGAATGCGGAGATGACAACGGCTTCCGGTCTTTCCACATAGAGCGCGACGAAGCCACAGGAAAACCTTTTGAGGTTTGCCACTATCACAGGAACGGCACAACCTCCCGTCACGCAGTAGCAGACCGAGAAAAGGGAGCATTGCGCCGCCTTTCCGAGATCCTAGAGGGAAAGGGAGTGACCCACTACCAGCAGACAGACCCGAGAGGTTGCGCCCTTTACCTAATCAGGCCGAACGATGTTCCCGCAGGGGAAAGGGTGGATTGCTATTACTCGCGCGGAATTGCCCTCTGCATTGACTAACCCCCAACCCTTCCGACCCATGCGCTTTACAACCTACACGACACAAGCACAACTCCGAGAGGCTTTTTGGGATTCTTTCCCGAACCTTGAAAGCGAAGCGAGGAAACGCCGCACCCTTTCAAAGGGACAGAACGCGCAGACCACCTCTTGCCGTTCTTGGTTCGTTGACTTCATCGACACAAAGCACCGACAAGGACAAATCTCCGACGCCCTCGCAGATCGCGCCACCCTCTAAACCTAACCCCATGCACCACGAAAAATCCCCCGCTCTTGTCCAGTATCAACGCGAAAAGCAGATCCGTCAGCTTGTCTTGCTGGTTTGCCTCTTGCTTGCAATCCTTTCCGCACTCGCCGCCCGTCTTGCCTACCTTGCAACAAACTAAACCCAAACCCTAAAAACATGAACATAGACAAAGCAACACAAACAGCCGAGATCCTCGGCACTAAAGCAGGACAGAATGCCGCACAATGGGCAATCCAAGACCTTTGGGGAGGCCGTTCAACCAGAGGGGAACGAGAGACCGCAGAATCAGTATTGAAGCAACTCGACGAAGGAGATCCCACGCCACACACCCTTTTCGAAGATTGCACAGGCTACGAGTATTTCCCCGACATTGACGACCATCAGGAGACGCTTGACGCACTTTGCACGACTTGGGAACAGGCCGTCTCCGATGCTTTCTTTTCAACCCTTGAAGAATCAGCCCGCAACTTTCTCTCCGAGGAGGTGACAGCATGATAACGCCACACCAAATCATCATCACCGCCGCCTTTCTTGGCTTCCATTTAAGCCCAAGGGAGGCCCTAGAAATCGCCGCCCTATGGCTCCCGACCGAATCCCTCGACGATAAGATCCGAGACTATTGCGCCGCATATGAAGCATAAAAGCCCATCAGACCAGTTCCAACTCATCCCCGAAGCAGAATTACCCTTCAACCTAGCAGGGCAAACCCTACCACCAGAACCACCGCAGGAAACCACCAACACCGAAACCCAACCCGACTTGATACCATGAAAACGCTCAACATCACGCCCGAAATTTACTTATGCAACACCGCCGTCAAAGCTACGGAAACGCTTTTCCGTCCTATAAATGGCAGAACGGCATCAGGAACATTCAAGAAATTAAAGAATCAAATCCGATTCTTTGACCTATCAGGAAAGCTATTTGCCGCCCTTGTAAAGAATCGACACGATGAAATCATGCTAGTCACCGCCGCCGATACAGGCAAAGGGATTTTCTATTCTTTCGCGCTATCCACCGCCGACGAAAAGAGACTAGGCCTATCGGAACTCTCTTATTCCCAAACGAAAGAGCTTGAGGAAAAGCTATGGGGGGACGCTTCCGCTTTGTAGTAAAAACACGACACACAAAAAAACTTGTTTATCATAATCCCTTTAATTTTAACGACAAAACAAAAAACGGAAAAAGAATAAAAAGAATAAATTAAAGAATAAAAAATAATATGACCACGCAGACCACGCCAGAAACGCCCACAAACGCCCTAGAAATCGCCCCACAAGGAGACCATTGGCAAGTGATACCGCCGCCGCGCCCCGTCACCCTAGCACCTGAACCAGCAGACCGAGAAACTTGCACAACCTGTTACCACCACAAAAACGACCACATGAAAACGCCAGACATCATCATTAGACTAAACGCCGCCGCTTGTATGCTTAACGATTACGAGCAACACAATGACTTCCCCGAAGAAGTTTTTGGAGACAGAACCGCCGCCGATGCTTGCGACGATGCCGCCGCATTGATTGAAAGACTGACAACAGCAATCCAGTTTGCCATAGGCGACCTTGATGAGCTTTTCGAGCATGACCCTGAAATGAACGACCAACTGATAGGAACATATTGCACACTTGAAACAGCAATCGCCGCCATAGGAAGAAAAGCATGAAAACAGATGACATGATCGAAATAAAGTTAAACCAAGAAGAAACCGATTGGATTCTTGAAGTAATTAAATCCGAATTAGTTCTCGCACATGAAAACCAGCATTTTCAACAGGCTAAATTCATTCAAGGAATCCTTGACGCAATAGAAGATTAACCACCAACACCGCCGCCGCATAATATGGTATTTCTTAATAATCAACACCTAGAAACCTACATGGAAGCTACAAAACCACGCCGAACAACCGAAGTATTCTTAACACTGGAAGATATAGTGATACTGGAACGCCTAGTTGCTAGGGCATATTTTATGACCCGAAACTCTGTTGACCAATCATATCATACGCATTTAGGCCACATAGCCGACACCCTAGCAGAAGCCGCCGAAGAGATTGATTTTTAATAGCATGAAACCCGATACCGCCACCCTACAAGAAACCGCCGCCCTGATTGCCAACATCGAACCGCTTCTCTTTACTGAGATACGAACCGCCGAGCATCACGGATTAGATCAAATCCGTATCAGCGTCCCTCGTGCAAAAGAAATTCACCGCATGGCAATCATCCTTGAAAAAAGAATCAAAACGATCCTTGCAAAAGAAGCCGCCGCCGACGATGCTACTGACCGCCGATTAAGCCAAATCTTCCCAAAGATTTTCTAACCATAAATCCATGAACACAAACACGCAAACACCGCCGCCACAACCAACCCTTGCAGAGATAATTGATCGCATGGCAAAACAATTAGATGCCATAGACCGAGAGATCGAAAAAATAATAACCGCATTAAAATGCTCAGAATAACACACACATGCTCCGATTGTGGGGCAGAATATACAATAATCGTTGACCATAACGATCAATCTTGTGAACAAGACGAGTGCTCTTGTGGACGAAAAATAAACTATAAAGACTACGAGGACTATACAGAATGAACCCGCTATCACAACCCTGTATCCCCTACATCTGGATTTTCCTTGACAACTTGGCAAAAAAGGGACTCATCGGAACACCCCGATACCAGAAATCAACCTACCCTGTAAAAAAACATTAAAATAGTCTTGCAGATGATAAATAGTCGTGCAAGAATCCTTGCTCACCTTAACCATTGGAACATGACAACAACCACCGAACCAACCGCCGCCGAACCAATCATTGAAGCAACCAAAGAAAAAGAGAATGTCTTTCTCGGTCTTTATTTCCCCGCCGACCTAAAGGCCAAAGTCGCCGCCGCCGCAAAAGCCGACGAGAGATCCATGAGTCAATTCGCCGTGAGGGTATTTAAGAATTACTTTGAAAACAACGCAACCGCATGAGTCCACGATTTATTGCATCCGCGATTTTGATTTCACTTCTCTTAACCCTAGCTATTATCTTTAAATGAAACCCAAGGGATTATACGCAAACATTCACGCGAAGCAGGAACGCATTAAGAAGGGATCAGGGGAGAAGATGCGTAAAGTAGGAAGCAAAGGAACACCAACCGCCAAGGCTTTCCGTGATTCAAAGAAAACCGCTAAAAAGAAATAACTATGAGCGAAGCATGGACACGCAAAGAGGGAAAGAACGCCAAGGGGGGACTCAATGCCAAGGGAAGGGCATCATACAACAAGGCCCATGGAGGACACCTAAAGCCCCCTGCTCCCAACCCCAAAAGCAAGGCCGAGGCAGGACGCAAGGCTTCCTTTTGCGCGAGGATGAAAGGCATGAAAGCAAAACTCACCAGCGCAAAGACCGCAAAAGACCCCAACAGCCGCATCAACAAATCGTTGAGAGCTTGGAAATGTCATTAATATGAAAACACATATTTCTTGTAGCAATTCCGCTACGAGAGAACCAAACCCAAACACAACCACAAAAAATGCCAAACCTAGCAACCCTAAACCAAACCGCACAGGAAATCGCAAACGCACTCGGAACCATTGATCTTGAACTACTTCAGAAGGTTCACGATCTTGTTACAGGAGTCATTCCTTGCACAGGAACTTGCACTGAAACCGCCACGGATTCCCCTGCAACTGATACCGCCGCATCCTAATGCTTAAAGAAATCATGTCTGCAATCCGTTCCAAGATTCAGACCAAGCCAACCAAAAATCACACATTAATCAATACACAAGAAATGAAAAAGACTACCGCAAAGAAAGTCATGTCCGAGGCAAAGGGAAAGCCTATGTCCAAAGGTAAGAAAACCATGTCCAAAAAGTCCATGCCGATGAAGGGCATGAAGAAAGGATACTAAAACTAGAATGGCTAGGGAGCCATGAATCTCCCTAGCCATCATTAGCAGTCAGCAACCACGCTTTAACCGCACATGAATACTAATCAATTAGCAACCACAAGTCAATACTCTCCGATCCCTGTATCGGACATTGAGAAAATGGCATCCGCCATTACTCGTTCAGGTCTTTTCGGAATCAAGAGTCAGGAGCAAGCCGTTGCGCTTATGCTCATCGCTCAAGCCGAAGGGAAGCACCCCGCATCAGTCGCCGCCGAATACGACATCATCCAGAATCGCCCTGCTCTGAAGAGCCACGCCGCATTAGCTAGGTTCCAACAGGCAGGAGGAAAGATCCAATGGACAAGTCGCACCGATGATAAAGCCGCCGCCAAGTTTAGTCACCCGTCAGGGGGTGAGGTAGAAATTACTTGGACGATGGATCGAGCTAAGGCCGCTGGACTGACAGGAAAACAGAACTGGAAAACCTATCCTGCACAGATGCTTTCTTGCAGGGTAGTTGCAGAGGGTGTTAGAGCAGTATTTCCAGCTTGCCTAAACGGAACATACCTAGTGGAAGAAGTTCAAGATTTTGATACCAAGCCAATCCGCATTGAGAAGCCTGTAATCGCCGCCGAGCCAGAACCAGAGGTCATCACCGCCGAGGTTGTGGAAGCCGAGCCACAGGAGGCTTTAGACGCTCCTACCGATCTTCCCGATAGCCCTCTTACGATGCTTCAGAGTATAATGTGGAGTGATGAGATACCCGATCTTCATGTCATTCACTTTTTGGTTGCCAAGAAAGTCAAGGGCATCACCAAGTCAACGCTTCTGACTGATGTTGACGAGAAGGTAATCGAACGTCTCATCTCAAAGTGGGATGATGTAAAAAACTTCAAGCCCATCCTTTAATATGAGCGACGAACGCAACGGCAAACCCTCCGCAAGCGGGATGTCCCGCCTCTCCTTATGCGCTGGATCGTGGAACCTAGAGTCCACGATACCGCCGCAAGAGCCGAATCAGTATATGCAACTAGGAACGGATGTTCATGCCGTCCTAGCCGATCAGAAGCCCTTTGAGGAACTAACCGAGGAGGGTCAGGATATTGCCACCAGATGCTTGAGCGACTACGCAGACATGATCCGTCAACTGGATCATGGAGCCATAACCCATAGCGTCATAGAGGAGCGATTCTGGTATGATGAGCTATTTTCAGGAGCAATCGACCGCATAGACTTCTTTGGCAATGATGCCGCCGTCGTAACTGATTACAAGACAGGACGCACAGCACAGGGTAAAGCCGCCGAAAATCAGCAACTCAAAGCATACGCAGTTCTGGTAAAGAAGGCTTATCCTGAGCTAAAGACT
>Ga0114963_10000967_pt1 | contig 19714 bp, 18 predicted proteins | sample C_131016_EF_Meta_FD_87019 | JGI IMG/M metagenome (GOLD analysis project Ga0114963, IMG submission 87019) | Freshwater microbial communities from Lake Croche, Canada to study carbon cycling - C_131016_EF_MetaG | ecosystem: Environmental > Aquatic > Freshwater > Lake | place: Lake Croche, Canada...
GATTTTGAAGAATAAAAATTTGATGATGAAAAAAAAAAAAATTTTTGGAAAAAAAAAAAAAAATTACTAGAAATGTTTAAAAAAGAAGCAATACCTCCAGAAGAAGCCATACAAAAATTTATAAAAAAATTAGATAAATATGATGAGGATTATGATATAAAAATCATATCAGATAATCCACAATTTGAGATAAGGTTTCTGGACTATTATATTGAATTATATACAGATAGAAAACCATTAGAATACAGATATAATGGGGATTATTGTCAACGAATATTTGATATAGATTCAATACATAGAGGATATGAATTATTAAAATATGAAGATGGTACAGTATCAAAATCATATTTAATAACAAAATATAAATTTACAATACCAATTAAATATGATCATTCTCCAGATAATGATGCAGAATATAATTTTCATTTACATATAAATATGTTAAGAGAAAAAACTAGATAAAAAGTTTTTATATTTTAATATTATAATATTAAAATATAAAATGGCATATTTACAAAATAATACAGATGGTAGCACTTGGTTAGTAGTTAAACAGGACAATTCTAATAATTATATTGGCATAGAAAATTCTGGAAATATTAGATATTTTTCGGAAAATACCGTTGTACCTATAAAACAATCAGATATATATTCTGCATTTCTAAATATTAATACATCAGAAATTTTATTTACAACACATCTTAATGAATTTTCACAACCAGTACAATTAAGCTTTGATATATGGCATATGTTATATTCAAATTTAACTGAGCCATTAGGATGTGAAGTACCCCCTTTTATTTCTTCATTTATTCCTATAAATTGTTTAATGAATTCACATATATCAATTCTTATAAATGGAAGTACACCAAATGATTTATACAATACATATTTACCCTTCCCATTACAAGTATCACCAGTAAAAACAATAGTACCACCAAATTCCAATATTGCAATACAATATACATCAAAACAAACAGTATTAAATGATCCTTCAAATAATCCATCTCCGGTGAATGAATATATATATATAACAAATGTACAAGTTCATCCAACAATATTAATAAATTATACATCTTTTTATATAACTACAATAGTAGAGAATCAGATAAATAGTTTAATTAATAATGAAAAATCTTTACATAATTCAATAAATACAATAAATAATATGATAAATAATCCAATATCTATAAACTTAGATTCACAACAAAATACATTTGATTCCTTGAATCTAACATTAAATACAATTAATTCAACAGGAAATGGTTATAATAATATTATTACTAATATATTGGATAATTGTTCATCAGATACAAATATTATAAATTATAATTATTATGGAAATGTGCTTTCATTTAATGTGGCTAATATGGCTTTAACATTAACAAATGAAATTAATAATATTAATAATTTAGAAATTAATGATATATTAAATGAATATAATCAGATAGAAAATACATATGATAATTATAGTAATTTTATAACTACTGAACTTGCTAATATAATATTACCAGAAGGAACTTTTAATGGAGGTATTACAATTGATAATTTAAATAATATTTTTACAAATATAGATAATGATAGTGATAAAACTATTAACATAATTAATAATTTAGCATATAATATAATAAATATAAATCCTATAATATTTTTCTAATTAATTTATATATTAAAAAATGATGACTGGTAATTTAGACACATCAATATCATTAGTTGTAAATGATGCAGGACAAATATATTATTCAATAAATGGGTCTGTTGGACAAAATATTGATCCGTGTAGACAATATGCAAATTATATAATATTTACAAATAAATCAACTGTAATTTGTGGTTATTTTCCTAATGCATTTAATAATTCCTTTTTACATACTATATATAATTCAAGTTTCAATGCAAATGCACAAATTGAATTTGATTTATTTTATGTGGCAGGGGATCGTTATAATGTTATACCATATCCTACTTCTATTCCAACTACTGATGCATATATTTATATAACAAATGGAACAAATCAACCGGATGATATTAATAAAATATATATGGGATTTAGTACAGCCTATCCACATATATTATTTAATATAGTTCCTGATACAAATGTTCAGATAGGATTTTTCTCTTCAATGCCTGTAAATTTTCAAATTGCTAATCCAATAATTACATATTTTTCAAATGAAGATAAATATACTATTTATCAGAATTCAATGTTTAATATTTCAAATAATATTTATAATGATTCACTTGATTTAAAAAATGGTTTCAACTCATATAACAATATTTATAATATATTAATAAATGCTCAAGGTAATACTGATTTAACTGCATTAAATAGTTCATTAAATACTTTATATAATAATGTTAATAATGCTTCAAATACACTTTCTAATATTGAAGTTCAAATATTTGAAGTTAATAATGGATTAGTATCACAATTTATTACTCTGGGTAAAACTGCATATAATTTACAAAATGAAATTGATTTATTACAAGAAAGTGGAAATACTATTATTAATAATATTACTGAAATAGAAAATGTTAGTAATGATATAATTTCATTTAATAATTTATTTACATCATTTATGACTATAACAAATGCAGATATTAATAATATAAATAATTCTATTACAAATTTAGGAGATATTGGAAATATATCAGGTAATATAGATAATGCAAATTATCCATCATTATCTGATGTAAATAATATTGTAAATAATGTTACATCTTCTATATCTTCTACACAATCAAGTATGATATCACTTGTTACAAAATTGAAAAATAAAAATTGATTTTTTATAAATATGATAATATTAAATATTATCATATAAAAGAATATATATATATATAATGACATTGCAGGATTTTAAAGATATATCAATTGGATTAACAGCATCTAGATGTATTAAATTAGGTCAATTACCTAAAGGAATTATAAAAAATGATAATATTATTGAACTATTAGATAAAAAATTACTTACAATATATAATGATTTATCAGAGATAGATAAAAAAGAAGCATTAGATTATTATAAATCTATTGGAATTATTGTAGCTAGATTATTTAATTGTAATACTCTTGAAAATAGTAATAATGAAAGAGTTAAATTTAATTTGGAAAAAATAAGAGAAAATAAAACAGCATGGAATATTATTATGGAAAATTGATAGTATTTTATTAAAGTATTAAAGTTCCAAATTAAATAGTAAAATAATTCACCACATTTTATTAAATTTATTGTTCCTTTTTAATTGAAGTAATATAAAAAATTGAAATTTATTTTATTTATATTATTGATATTAGAAATTTGTTTTATAATAGTTTAGATAGCATGGAAAATATAAGAAATGTATGTATAATAAGTCATGTAGATCATGGCAAAAGTACACTATCGGACACATTTCTTGCAAAAGGAGGCCTTATATCAGAGGATGATATTGGAGTAAAAAGAGCAACTGATAGTAGAGAAGATGAAAAAGAAAGAGGTATAACAATTAAATCAACAGGTGTATCAATGAATGTATATCATAATGGAGAAAAATATAAATTAAATATGATAGATACGCCAGGACACGTTGATTTCAATTCAGAAGTTACTGCTGCATTAAGAATTGCAGATGGAGCAGTAGTTGTTATTGATAGTGTAGAGGGTGTATCAGTGCAAACAGAAACTGTATTAAGACAAGCTTTAGCAGAAAAAGTAAAACCTATTTTATATATAAATAAGGTAGACAGATATTTATTTGAAGTTTGTTATGATGCAGAAACAGCTTATCAAAAATTATTTTCTATAATTGCAAAAGTTAATGATATTATACAAATATATTCATCTGATAAAGAATATGTATTATCACCAGAGAAAGGTAATGTATTCTTTGGATCAGCTATTCACAGATGGGGATTTAGTTTAAAAAACTTTGCAGAATCGTATTCAAAAAAATCAGGAGGAAAATTAGATACAGCTGGATATATGAAATATTTATGGGGAGAATACTATTATGATAAAACAAAAGGAAGTTTTTCGTCAAAATCAAATTCTGGTGAAAGATCATTTAATTACCTAATTTATAGACCTTTACAAGAGTTGCATAAATCAATAATGAGTAATGATACTGAAAAAATACAAAAAATAATAAAATCATTGGGTATTGAATTGACACCGGCAGATTTATCAAAAACAGAAAAAGATTTATATAAAGTTGTTTTTAGAAAATGGCTACCTCTTGGAACTAATTTATTAGATGGAGTAATTACATATTTACCTAATCCGAAAGTTGCACAGGAATCAAGAGTTGACGTTTTAATATCAGCACCTCCAGATCATGAATCATATTTAGCAATAAAAAATTGTGATCCCAAAGGTCCATTAATGATTTATATAAGTAAAATGATTCCAACAGGTGAAGGTGGTAGATTTTTCGCTTTTGGAAGAATTTTTTCAGGTACAGTTGTTGCAGGACAAAAAGTTACAGTACTTGCTGATTCATTTGAATATGGAGGTAAAGATGATATATCAACTAATATAAATGTAAGAAATGTTCTATTATTAATAAATAACAAACAGGAATCGGTATCTAAATTAGAATGTGGTAATACAGTTGGATTAATTGGTGTTGATGGAACATTAAGAAAATCAGGAACAATTACAACTGTATCCGATCCATATCCTATTAAGACAATGAAATTTTCAGTAAGTCCGGTTGTACAAGTTGCAGTATCTGTTAAAAATGCAGCAGACTTGCCTAAATTAGTTGAAGCATGTAAACGATTAGGTAAATCGGATACATCTATTCTAATTAAATATGATGATAATACAGGAGAAACAATTGTAGCAGGAGTTGGTGAACTTCATTTAGAAATTTGTTTAAATGATTTAAGAGGATTTTTAGGATCGGATTTAATTGTATCAAAACCTGTTGTACCATTTCAAGAAACTATAACAAAGGCTGTTACAACGCCAATGCTTGCAAAATCACCTAATAGACATAATAGATTATATATGACAGCAGAACCATTACCATTAGAACTTGTTAAAAGATTAGCAGATGAACCAAAATTATCTAAAAATTCAGGAGAATTAGAAAAAGTATTAGTTAACGAATTTGGATGGGATTCAACAGATGCTAAAAGAGTATGGTCTGTAGGACCTGAAGAGAATCCTACTAATATCCTAGTTGATTGTACTAGAGGTATTTCTTATTTAAATGAAATAAGAGAAGCTGTTATTTCAGGTTTTAAAATTGCAAATAGACAAGGTGTTTTAGCAAAAGAACCAGTTAGAGGAGTTAGATATAATGTAGTTGATGTTACACTTCATGCTGATGCTATTCATAGAGGTATTGGACAGATACAACCATGTGCTATAAGATCTGTATATGCATGCCAATTATCAGGGGATCCTGTATTAATAGAACCATTATATAGTATAAATGTAACAGTACCAGAACAGTATATAGGAACTATATATTCTATATTAAGTCAAAAGAGAGGATCCGTAACAAATGAAGAGAGAAATGAAGGAACTCCAATAACAGTAATTGAGGGAATTTTACCAGTATTAGAATCATTTGGTATAGATAGTTTATTAAAGAAAGAAACATCAGGACAAGGATTATCGCAATTAGCCTTTAAAGAATGGGCAATGTATAAATGTGGTGATTTAAGAGATTCTACAAGTATAATGTATAAGTTAATTCAGGAAATAAGAAAGAATAAAGATTGTGATAAATTAGAAGTACCATTACTTGAAGAATTTTTAGATAAGCTCTAAAAATATTTTTATTTATATATTATTATATTATAATTATAAAAAAATGGCAACAATAGGTAATAGTAGTCAAAATTCAACATGGATAATAGAAGCAAATCAAATGCCATTAGGTATTAATGGTATAGTAAATAATAATATTTTTTCATTAAGTGCAGAACAAAATAATATTATAACTTTAAATAAATATGATGTTATACAGGGGCGAATCGATATATGTAGTGTTGATAAGGTATCTATTTTAACTTCTAATTATACGGGATCAGAAAATATATATTTAAATTTTGATATATCTACTCAATATGCATTTTCTCCTACTTCTAGTAGTATTTATTCATGGCCTTTATATATTTATTTATATGATTTAAAATATTCCATAACAGAAAGTAATAAAATATATATGTTTGGTTCCCCTACATGGAAACATATATCATATATAATAGAACCAAATACATCAATAGCAGTTGGAATAAGTTCTGATATATATATACCATTATATTTTAAAATAACTAATTTTGAGATAAATCCAACTTCATATGTGACATATGAAACATCACAATTTAATATAGCAAATCAAATAATTATAGACAGTAAATTGTCATTATCAAATATAGGTAATAATATAGCAAATGATGATAATACTTTAAAAACATTATATAATGTAGCTACAAATTTAAATTATGATCAAAATACTATTAGCAATTTTATCAGTAATATAACACAAAAACAAGATGATTTAAATATGATATATTTTAATGGAGTATTAGCAAATTTAAATAATTCAATTTCTAATGCAGAATCAACATTTACATTTTTTGAAAGTGGATTAGTTGAAATAATAAATGATGGGGGAAATTTTGTATTTAATGTCGTAATAAATGGTTTTACTCAAATAAATGATAACATATCAACATTAGATAATTTATTAACTTTAACAAATAGTAATATAAATGATCAATTAACAGTTGATAATATGTTAATAAATTTAACAGATGATTTTTTAAATCTAGAAAATATGACAAAACAAACAATTACAAATATAAATACTAATATTAATAATATAATAAATCAGAATGGTATTGATATTAATTATAACAATTTAGCAAATTATAATGAATTAAATACTATATCAACATCTGTATCAACTGATGCATCAATAATGCAACAAGAATTATTTAAACAAATTAGTAGAACTATAAATAAACCCTATAGAACTGGAGCACGATTTCCAAGAAGACATCTATAATTTTTTTAATTTTGTTAATATTGATATAATATCTTTATCAATACTATCTTTTTTATCTTTTTTAAATTCTTCTAAATAAAACATCCACATTTCATATAATTGTATTAATCTACCTCCAGATCTTCCCTGTGCACAGAATCCTTTTACTATATCAGAAAATTGTTCAAAAAATATTTCTTTCATCTCTTTTGGCGATATTCTATAAAATCTCCATACTCTTGGTAGTAGATCCTCAAATGATATATTATTAGAAGAATCGTGATTTCCATTTGGAGATTTTGTAATTACATCAGAAACATGCAATAAGATTTTATAATTATTTTGCCCCAATATATCTTTTGCTTGTTCCTTTATTTCATTTATTGATGTTTCATAATCAACATCAAGAATTAATTCATTATTATCTATTATAACCAAATCATGGTAATATTTTAGTTTTCCATCATATTCATGAACATTTAAACTATTATGCATTAATATTCTATATATTTATATACTATTATTAATATCATAAAATTAAGTTTTCATCTTTTTTTATAAAATAAAATTGAATTAATTTTAGATTGACATTATTATCTATAATAAATTTTTTAATTCAAATACCCATAAATAATGACCAATAGAGATTTCTGTCTTAATACATTTACTGCAATATTAGTTTTAGGTATTTGCTTCGTTGAATTAAGTTTTATGTTATATGGGTTTAATGCATTAAAAGAATCATATGGGGGATTTGCATCATGTTCTGGATTATGGGCATTTTTAGTATATAATAGTATTTCTGGCTTTTTTTTCATATCACATTCTATTGTTATTGCTATGAAATTATTTTGTTCAGGTGAAAAACATTCAGGAAATTTTTTACATTATACAGCAACTATTTATAGAATATTAACATTAATTGGAATAATTATTATAGTACCAAAAATAACAAATGAATGTATTGATATGTATGAAACAAAATATCCTTTATTATGGCAGGCAACTATGAATTATTTTTATCTTACTATTGGATTATTTGTATTTGGTATACTTAGTTTAGGTTTAAGTTGCTATCTAAATTGTGATTCTAAATGTTGTAATAAAAAGAAATCATATGTTAGAATAGATACTGGAAATATAAATGATGCTGATGATGAACTTATTTAAATATTCTCTATTACCATTTAATATTTAAATAAAAAATAAGATAAAAAAATTGAAGTTAATTTATATTGTCATACACTTAATTTATTTAATATTATATATAAATGGATATTATACAAGAAATTAAATTACCTAGAGTATTAACAGCTATTATTACTCCTTTTAATGAGGATGGTAAAAAAGTAGATATTCCAAGTTTTTTAAATATTGTGGAAAAATCTCTTAATGCTGGTGTAGGTATTATCGTTTTTGGTACAACAGGTGAAGTTCCTACATTATCAGATGTAGATAAAGAAGAAATGATATTTAAAATAATTGCTAAAAAATATAATAAATCAAATTTTGTTATAGGTGTTGGAGGAAATAATACACAGGAATGTATTAGAAATGCACAAATATATACTGCATTAGGTTTTGAAAATATTATGATAACAACTCCATATTATAATAAACCGAATCAATTGGGTTTATATTCTCATTTCTGTGCAATTCATGATGCCACTTCTGCAAATATAATAATGTATAATGTACCAGGAAGAACAAATGTAAATCTCTTACCAGAAACTGTTGAAAAGATATGTAAAGCATCACCTAGAATTATAGGAATAAAGGAAGCATCTGGTGATCTTTCTCAAATGATACAAATAAAAAAACTTGTTCCAAATTTACTTCTATATTCTGGTGATGATGGTTTAGTTATTCCAGTTATGTCTATTGGAGGATTTGGTGTAATATCTGTATTATCAAATGTATACCCTGAATTTGTTAATAATATTATTAATATTTGTCTTAAAGATATTAATAAAGGTTTTAAGGAATTTATAATATATAGCGATCTAATTAAATTGCTATTTTTAGAACCTAATCCAACTCCTATTAAATATTTAGCTAAAAAAATGAGATTAATAGAAAATGAAACAGTTAGATTACCACTTGTTCCTGTTCAATCGGAAAAATTAAAATCAGATTTAGAAGAATATTCTAAAAAAATCCAGAATGATTTTGCTGTTTAATTTGAAGATTTCTATGTCATATTTTTTATAAATAAAGCTTTTTCTTCAAAAGTAGAAGAATTAAAAATATATTTCATTATTATCGCTAATATATTTGAAGAAACATTATATATTTTATTAATATTTCCTAGTATTTCAGATGATGGATTAATTGATAATATTTTTAAAATAAAATTATCATTAATATTTTCTATTTTATCTAATACATATTTTTTATATGCAATATAATGTATCGATTTATATTGATTTTTTTTTAATATTTCAAAAAATGTTATTTCTGATATTTCAGTTATATTTTCTAACATATTTGTCATTGTATGTAAAGTTACCCCCATATTTATTAACTTTAATAGATAATTATCATCTATAATTATAGAATTCTCCTCAATATATTTTTTGTGTATTTCATTAGAAATATCTATATAATTGTCTTTTATTAGAATGTTTTTCATTACTTCATCTGGTATGGTATCATTTAGAAATACTAATGTTTTTAATAAATATTTTTTTATTCCAGTATTTGACAAACTAATTGTAAATTCTTTTATATTTACCTTATCAATTAAATCATTAATATTATTATTATTTAAATATTTATCTATAACTATTTCAAATAAAGGTATCATTCCATTTGTCATTAACATATCAATTAATTCAATATCTGGATTTATTTTTGAGGTTCTAAATATTGTTTTTAATATCTCACCATTTATTTTTGAAAACATACCAATAATTTCTTTAAATAGTTTCAAAGAAATTTTTCCATAATTGTTTGTTATAACTGGAAAACTAAAAGGGTTTAGTTCAGTTGTAAATATATATCTCATATCATCCTCAGTTATTTCTTTAATAGCATCTTTACCCTTTTTTGTTTTATTTTTTGTAGTTTTATATTTTAATGATAGTATTAAATCATCATTTACATTATCACATGTATCTATATTTTTTAATGTAATATAATCTTTATATTTATGTGATGTAAAATTTAATTGTTTCATTATTATTGATTCTAATTTTGTAGGAGCATATCCGTATGTTATAAATAGATCTAATATCTGTTCAACAATTGGTGTATAATTTACTGATGGTGTTTTTTTTGCATTATTAACAGATAGTAATAAATTTTTAAATCCATCAGAATTCGGTATTATTTTATTTTCTAACAACATTTTAACAGTTAATGGCCAATAATAAAGACATCCCATATAAAATATTTCATAACTTGCTATATTTTCTCGTTTAATTATTTCTGATAATAATAAATCATTTCCTATATGTCTAACACTATCATAATGCTTATATCCTATAATATCCTTATTAGATGTATAAATTCTATTTAAATAATTATTTGAATTAGAGTAATACAAATCTTTTAATCTAGGTATTGATTTTAAATAATCCATTAACTTATCAAAATAACTCTGTTCAAATTTAATATCGAAAAAATTAGTAATTTCATCTTGTTTTGTATTTATAAAGCTATAATATATAAATGTTATAATTTTTGATTCATTATTTTCAATTAAATTTTTTTTAACATTCATCTTTGCATTTTCTGGTATAAATTTTATAAATTCATAGAATTGTGTATAATATTTTTTTTCCATTATTATATTTAATAATAATGTGGAATAAAATAATATCGATTTATTATGAAATCCGGTACTTTTAATATACATGTCCAAAAATTGTGGACATTTACATTGACTTATCATATCTGCATCGGATGGACTTAATATATGAATTGATTTATTATTTAAATTATCTGATATTTTTTTATTTTTTGCTAAATATTCAAAAACAGAAATACCAATTGATTTTTTGAAAAGCGGATCTAATAATTCATTATTACTTTTTAATTTTTCAAAATTATCATCTGTTTTAAAAGTATCATTATTTAATAAATTATTAATTTCAATACTCATATCTTTAATAAGATCATCATTTGCTGATGCAAGATCTATTAAAAATTCCATATTATTGATCTATTTATATATTAATATTAATTTTATGTATATATATCATATTGAATATGATATATTTTCAAATTTTTTTTACAAAAAATGAAATATTAATAGATTATTTTGCTATTTAATTTGGAACTTTAATATTTTATCAAAACCAAAATTAAATGCGCAAAAATAGGGAATATTTAATTTAAAATTTTAATCTTTTACCAATAAAAAATATTGAAATTTTAAATTTAACAGTTCCTATATAACAAAGTTATATAAATTATATATAAATTAATAATGGATATACTAAATATTTTATTCCCTTTATATTTTCTATTTACAGGTTATCTATATTATATAACTATTTTTAATACAGAATTTCAAAACTTTTTTACAATTATTTCATTAAGTATACCTATATTTTATGTTATTGTATATTTTATATTTAATATATTATCTAGAAGTTTTAATTTAATAACACCAAATCATAAAAAAATATATGTAGTAAAAAATTATGTTAAATCAGTATATTTATTATTAATATGTCTTTATTCAATAACTATTATTAAACAAGTAATATTATTAAATGTGGATTTAAAATTGGCAAAATATCTTGCTATCACATATTTTATAAATGATTTATTTGCATTATATATATTTTATTTTTTAGGATTAATTACTAAATTGCCAAATTCAACTATATTACATCATATTGCATCTAGTACCGCAGGATTTATAACATTAACAAAGATAGATAATACAATTGATATTAAAATGTTAATATTATTATATGGGTTTTTTAGCTGTATGTCATTTCTTGTAAATATGTATTTAGGATATAGAGTTTATACAAAAACAGATTGGATAAAATACTATTTTGTTGTTATAAGTTATTGGGTATATTTAATAACATTATTATTAAATTGGTGTGTACAAATATATCTTATGTATTTTACATTACAATTTAATATTTTTTACGGATTATATATATTATTTCTAATTTTTATAGGCCAAGATGATATAGTTCTATTAAAATATCTATGGAATCAATCAAATGATATCTGGAATGAATTGAAAAATTGATTTATTTATATTTAATATACCTTTTTATTTATTAAGATTATTTAATAATAAATGTTTAGAAAAGGAATATTTGATAATGCTAATATTACAAAAAGAATCTCATATAAACTAATTCCTAATAACTTGACAAAACAAGTATTTTATTATAGTAATAAACCTATAAAAGTTGCAAGAATTGTTGGTATAGTTCCAAATCCTAATGTATCCGATCAATTTATTCTTGATAAAAATAGAGAAAAGGCTCATCAACCAAAAATAAGTTTTAGTCAAAAAATAGGTTTATTATGGAAACAGTATGGTATTATCGGTTTAAGTACTTATGTTACAGTAAAATCTTCTGTTTTTGTAGGTTCATATTTAATGTTCCAATATAATATTATTCATCCAGAAACTCTATATATTCCATATTTCTCTCATCTATTACATGTCCCTGATATTTTAGATTGGATTAGTCAAAAATCAGGCTATAATATTCCATCTGGTCATAAAACTGATTCTATAATTGGTGCAATTGCTTTAACAAAATTGGGTTGGTACATATATTTTCCATTTTCATTGTGGATAACTCCTAAAATTTCTAATTTTTTAGGATTTAGTAATAAACATCCAAATTTAAAATAAATATTATTTAAATAAATAATAATATTTAAATTTTTTTTATAGTCATAAAAAAAATTTAATAATCAGATATTATTCGTCATCATCCTCCCACATTCGATAGGGGGACTCAGAAGAACTAACCAATCGAGAATCTGACCGTTTATGTTCAGATTCAATCGACTTGTCAAGTGTCACCAATGATGGTCGAGGGGGAGCCCCTGGACAAGTGCACTTTGTACACCTATCAGGTGTTGATGGAGATAACTGTAAATTACCAACACCATCTTCAATAGGAGACATCCCGTGATAATCATCGTGATCATCATAATTGCCAAGGAATGCCTGATTGAGTTCATCAGGAGGTTCAATCGGATCTCCCTTAATACATTCTTGACGCTTAATTGGTCCTGCAGAAGCAGGAGGGGGAGGAAATTCGTGCTTTTCCATTATAAGTTCAATGTTAATATATATTCTTTTATATTGGATATTTCAGTTATTTTAAATTTTCAATTTTTATTTAGATAACAAATCAGACAAATAAATTTGAATTTATCATATATAAAGGTTATATTATATTATATAATATAAAATGATATTAGATATAGAAAATGGAGAAAATCTTAAATTAAATTGTGCAGGAGTTATAGTTTTAAGAAAATATAATAACAATTATAAAGTTGCATTGATACATGATATTAATAAAGAAGGATTGGGTTTACCTAAAGGGGGGAGAGAAAAGGGAGAAAAAATTACAGATGCTTGTATTAGAGAATTAAAAGAGGAAACTGGAATATTAGAATCAGATATTATTTTAAATAAAAAAAAATGTGTTATTGAAATAAAACAGAAATCAGGTAAACCAAACATATTTTATTTAGTTGCTATTTATGAAAAAAATGAGGAACATACTTTTACATATGATCCAAAAGAAATAGATCTTGCTGATTGGTTTGAAATTAATAAATTAAAAGAAGATATGAAACCAATACCTATTAATAAACAAAAAATTAATGTTATTAAGGATGCTATTAAAATAATAGAAGAAAATTGAAATTATTTCATATTATAATATATATTACATTATAATATTATAAAAAATGGAAGTTATAGGAATAGCAATAATTGATAAAGATAATAAATTAACACAAAAAATGAAATTATCATTTTTACCATTTTTTATGTCAAAAGATCCAATTATTGAATTAATTAATACACATTTAAAAATTATACATGATAAAGTTAAGCTTGCAGAATTACAATCATTTAGAGTTAGTGATGATGGTGTTTTATCTGAATTAACAGCAACTGTACAAAAACTTATTAATTTTTCATATTTTATTTTAACAAGAGGTACTGAAGTTAATAATAAAACAATGGTAGGTTCTGAAATTTATTTTAGAAAAGCATTCGAATATATTAGAAAAAATTATACAGAAATTAATGCTGATTTTGATTTGGATATTATTAATGATCTATCAAAATTTGATAAAATTACTATATTAAATAAACAACTTACTGATATTAAAGTAATAATGGTTAAAAATATAGAACAGATATTAGATAGAGGTGAAAAATTAGATGTTCTAATAGAAAAATCAAAGGAGTTAAGTGATAAAGCTAAATTATTTTACAAGGAGACAAAAAAAGTAAACAAGTGTTGTGTAATTATGTAATAATTTAAATAAATAAATTTATTTAAATTATAAAAAAATTGAATAATTAACTGTTTATAAACCATTATATATATTAATATTAAATTTACAATTATAATGATTGAAGCTTTTTCAATTTATTTAATTAGTTCAGTAGTAAATTGGTTAGTTTATATATGTATAGTACCTTTTTTAGTATTGGAACTTCTTTTAAGGTATGTACCTTTTTTTGTATTAATTTTTCTTGTAAGTAATGTAGCATTATTAAAAGATAATATTCCAGTATCAACCAACCTTCATGATGATATTTTATTAATATATGTTAGTATCATATATATTAGTACAATTTACGGTGCATATAGAGGATTTATTAATTGGTTACTATGGATGAATAGAAGACGGGCACCAAAAATTACATTTAAAATTGTAGAACCTATTGTTGGTATTGCATACGATGCAGGAAATCTATTTTTTAATATACTTGTTGCAGGATTTGCTTCATTTGTAGTTGTTGCCTTTTTTCCAATATCAGTTCCAATTTTAATAACATGTTTTAAAGATATAGATTGATTAAAATAAAAAATTGAATAATTTATTTATAATAGTACTCTTATTAAGAAGCAATATATAGATAAATGACAACTATAATTAAAGATCTTGCAGTTACAAATGTGTCAGTTGAAGATCAATATTTATTTTGTGCACATATAAATGATAAAACTCTACCAATATCTGACTATTATGGTTATATAAAAATGATAAAATCTGATTTAAATTATTATTTGAGAATAATTAATAACCCTTATTATCAGGAGGGAAAAATAGGATTAAATGCTAGTATTAGAACTGCTATATATGTATCATTAAATCAACCTATTAATTTAACAATAGTACATGAATTTAAACCAACTCTTGCTATACTAAAAAAATGTACTTTTGTATTAAGATGTACTAATAAAGCAAATGATTTTATAGTTAATATGGATGAATTTATTGCTAGTATTAATAAAACATTTATATTATCTGAAAAAAATTTTATATTAAATAATCAAACAAATTATTTTGTTAATCATGCCGGTAATAAATATCTTATTATTGCTACAGAAATGAATGATAAAAAAACTACTTGGGGTGTTCTATCTAAAGATACTATCATAGAAATTATACCATCAGATGATACAAAATTTTCAGGATTAAATACAAAACAGGTATCATTTAAAGGTAATTTTAATTTTAAAGAAATGGGTATTGGTGGATTAGATAAACAATTTGCTACTATAGCTAGAAGAGCTATTATTAGTAGAATTATTCCTGAAAAAATAGCAAAGGAATTAAATATAAAACCAGTAAGAGGTATATTATTATTTGGTCCCCCTGGAACTGGTAAAACTCTTATTGCACGCAAAATTGGAGAGGTTTTAAATTGTGAACAAACAGAACCTGTAAAAGCAGGTTCTTTATTAGATAAATTTGTAGGTGAATCTGAAAGAAAAATAAGAGATCTATTTGCTCCAGCAATTGCAAATCCTTCTAAATTATATTTAATAGTATTTGATGAATTTGATGCTATATGTAAAAAAAGAGGGTCTAGATCAGGAGATTCAGGTGTTTCTGATAATGTTGTCAATCAATTATTATCAATGATTGATGGACCAACAGAAATTAACAATGTTCTTTTAATATGTACTACAAATAGAAAAGATCTTTTAGATGAAGCTGTATTAAGACCTGGAAGACTTGAAGTACATATTGAAATATCATTGCCTGATGAAAGTGGTAGATATGATATTCTAGAAATACAAACAGCACAGATAAAAAAATCTGGTTGTTTAGATGATAGTGTAAATTTAAAAGATATTGCCAATATTACAAAAAATTTTACTGGTGCAGAATTAGCAGCTATTGTAAAATCTGCAACATCAATTGCATTATCAAAACTTATTGACCCACAACATATGGAAGATACTAGTAATCTTAAAAAAGTAATATTAATACATGATGATTTTTTAAATGCTATAAAAGATATTAATCCGATGTTCGGCACATCATCTGATAGTATTGATATAATAACAAAAGATCCGTTTATATTGTATAATGAAGATATTAAAAAAGAATATTATGAAATTATAGATAATATAAAAAATGGAAAAAAGGGAAAACTTTATAATTTTTTAATTACTGGACCAGAAAGATCTGGTAAAACAAAAATGGCATGTAGTATTGCCAAAGAATCAGGTATTGAATGTATTAAATTTATAAATTCAGAAGATTTAATAACAGTAAATGATAAAGGTATATCTATATATGAAACTTTTGATAAATGCTTTAAAACAGAGGAATCAATTGTTATATTAGATGGATTAGAATATATTATTGAATACTCCCCTCTTGGTAATATATATAACAATAAAATTTTACAAGTTATATATGCTGTTCTAAATAAATTAATAAAACCTGAAAAAAAATTAATAATTATACTTACTTCATCTAATAAAGATCTAATGACTACTTTAGGTATTGATAGATTAACTAATAGGAGTTTTGATTTTGAATCGCCATATTTTGAGGATTTAAAAGATGAATAAATTTATTTTCTTTTCTTTATTTGCTTAAAAAAATCGAAATTTGATATTTTTTGTTTATTTTCTCTTTCCATTTTAAATTTTACTCTAGGATCATTTAGAAATTCTTCTGTATCTTCTGATGATTCTTCTACTTTTTTTGATTCCTCTAATTTTTTATTTTTTATTTTATCAAATATTGTATTGTTTTCTATTTTTGGTGGAACATATTCTATCTCCTTTACTGGTGATTTATCTTTTATTATTTTATTTTTATTTTTTTCTATATCTCTGTCCAAATAAAATTTTGGTGCTAATGTTTTTATTATCTGATTTTTTACATATTGTCTATTTTTAAAATCTTTTATTAAATTTTCAGCAATTCCTAAAATAGGTAATTTACTCATATAATAATCACTTTCCTCTTTTATTACACTGTGTAAATATCTATCATGCATGTGTTTATAATATTTTGTTATAATATTATGTACTTCATCTAATAATGGATCAATTATAGATTCTTTTATAATACCACCTTTTTTATCATAAACCCACTCATCCTTCTGATTTAATGTACTTCTAATTATATAAATTAATCTAGAAACATCAGATGCCCAAAATGTTTGCTCTGCTGGATCATCCTTTTTATAAGCTTTAACAATTATATTTGTAATATAATTTGCAAAATCTTTTCTTTCATATATATGTAATAATCTTTCAGCTATATATTCATCAGCGAAATCAGGTCTTTGTTGTATCCAATATTTGATTTCTTTATCACTCTTAACATCAGCAACAACATAATCTGATTCTCTTGGTAAAGAAGGCATTTTAGGTGTCTTATTATAAGAGAGAGAAAGAAATGTTAATGCATTCATACGACCTTCAGAATACGCATGTTTTGCAGATTCTAAACTCTTATTTTGAACTAAATCTATCTGTTCATCTTTTGATTTTAGAAGTTGTTTGTTATTTTGTTTTATAAGTTTTGTTTTTTCTTTCTGAAATTCCTTTAATAATTGATTTTCTATTTTTTCCTTAATTAATTTTGATTCTATTTCTTTCTTTTCCTTATTTAATTTTGATTCTAATTCAGCTCTAATTAATTTAGATTCAATTTCTTTTTTTTCTTTATTTAATTTAGATTCAAGTTCCTTTTTTTCTTCAAGAATTTCTGTCTTTTCTTTAAGAAATTGTATTTGTTGCTTTAATAATAGATTTTCAATTAATATATTATTATCAATTTTAAAATCATTATTAATATCATTATTAATATCATTATTAATATCATTAATATCATTAATATCATTAATATCATTAATATCATTAATATCATTAATATCATTAATATCATTAATATCATTAATATCATTAATAATAATAATATTATTTTTTTTATGTTTTTTACATATTTTTCGATGTTTATATAAACTACTTTTATGGCTAAAAATTTTCAAGCATTTATTGCAACAATATTTATCTTGAGGTGTTATATTATCAATATGTGTCTTTGTATGAAGATGATTTTCATAATTAGTTTTATTATTTGATATATAATTACATGAATCACAAATATATTCTTTCATATTTTCTATATATTAAATTTATATATAAATTTTAAATTTTTAGACACATAAAAATATTCTTGTCGTATGTGTTATTTTTATATAAATAAGTATCACATACAACAAGAATATTACATTTATTATATTAAAAATATATATTCTTGTTGTATGTGATACAATTATAATATATAATTATAAATAAGTATCACATATAACAAGAATTAATAAATGGCACAATATTCTTGTTATATGTGATACATATGATATTGTTAATATTATTTATTAGTATATTGTATTACAATTTTTATAAAACTACTAAATAATGTCAAATATTATACTTATGATATTGTCAAATAAATAATATAGTATGTTTTAATACATAATATATTAGACTACTAAATTATGTTATATGTTGTACTTATAATATTGTTAATATTATATTGGTTATAATGATCATAATTAAAAGTATGTAAATATTTATTATTGCATGATATTCAAAATTATATATTACATTATATAAGGTAATGAAACAATATATATTAGTAGCAATATTAAACATTTACATACTTTTAATATATAATTTACATAAAAAGTATAACATATGACAAGAATATAAATAAAATCAAAAAATATCATAAATATGATTCTTGTCATATGTGATACTTTTTACCAATAAAGTATATATGCTTCTCAAAAATTACCTTATTACTTTTTAATAAAAATAATTTCTAAAAAGTACAAATTTTTTATCTATTTTTTGTGATCAAAAGTTAATATATAGAATAATTATAGTGATAACAAAAAAAAATCAAATAAAAAAAATCCTATAAATTTTATATTTCAACACACCCCCCTGTGTGTTGGATTTTGATTTTTTTTAGACTTTTAAAATCTACTATTTGTTTGATCAATTTATATATTTTATTTATTATATATTATTACTTTTATATATTATTATAATATAAATATTAATTATCTCTATTAAAAACTATAATTTATAATATAAACATTAATTATCTCTATTAAAAACTATAATTTATAATATAAACTTTAATTATCTCTATTAAAAATGATATAAATATAATATAACTTTAATTATCTCTTTAATTATCTCTATTAAAAATGATATAA
>Ga0114963_10000968_pt1 | contig 19714 bp, 17 predicted proteins | sample C_131016_EF_Meta_FD_87019 | JGI IMG/M metagenome (GOLD analysis project Ga0114963, IMG submission 87019) | Freshwater microbial communities from Lake Croche, Canada to study carbon cycling - C_131016_EF_MetaG | ecosystem: Environmental > Aquatic > Freshwater > Lake | place: Lake Croche, Canada...
TTGAAACGGCGCAAACCAAAAAAATATCAAACATCATTACTGCTCTCTCTGGATTTATGGGTTTGAAAATAGAAGAACAGAGAGAGTTTATTATTCGTCTTGTGAATGATGTCTTGGTTGTGGCACTACCAAATAAACAAGACTATGAAACGCGCACAGCTGCCGAAGAAGCAAAAAAAACCAAAGGCGCCCCTTCCCGACCAAACTACGAAGGGTTTGAAAATATGACAGTTCTTTATTTAACCTTGGGTGCGTTCTTGATTGCGGTTCAAGTCAGTGTCCCTTCTATCAAAACGAAAAAAACATTTCCCGGATGTGTTCGTTCTTTCAGTGGTTACCCATTTGAAGGAGAAGGTGACTCCTCTGGTCTAGACTACCTCGTTTGTGTGGTTGGCAAAATAAGTCGTTCCACAGAACCATGGAATTCCATTGCCAAAGTAAAGGGGGAGGTTATATCCAAAAACCTTCGTAGTTTTATTAACAAGTATTATTGTGACCCAAAGAGTCCCGCCTACAACTCAGTAAAGCAAAAATTCCAGGAAAAAACATCATATCTTTTAGCCAACCCAAACATTGGAAGTATACCGGAAGAACATGGATTATTGAAACGCTGGCCTCACTTTTTACCACCACTCCATGTCTTTAAAATTAAAAGTTCCGAATTGAATCAAGTTACAGAAGGATTCATAACTTCACTGAAACACGATGTTACTAGTGGAAGTCGAAACCAACAAGAAAAAATTCTGGTTCTTCAATCCAAAGTCATATTTTTCTCTCTTGAATTACAAACCAAAATACAAAAAATTATTCAAAAAAAACAACTATTGCTAACCAATGGACTCAACGAACCCTTTTTAGAAAACGCGTGTTGTAACGAAAACGAAAAAGTAGCAACCACACTTCAATATTTTGAGAAAGATGACCCCGAAATTCGCGACATCAATGACCGTGTTACTTACTTATCCAAACTGATAAATAACATTGCGACCATTGCACGAGCACCGTATCTTTTCTCTCGCGAAAATACCAAAAATGTCTATCCTTCTAGCAGTAATGAATTTAGTAAAAAAACCATTTTCCGTGCGTTTATTACGTTTTGTAAATTAAATACTTCCACACCACTTGACCCAAATCTTCAGACTATATGCGCCGAAAAAACGAAAAAAAATAGTGTAGATAAAGATGATTTAGAATCGGTCGACGATGGAATGGAAAAACCATTGTCATGTAGTCTTGTGGAACCGGTTAAAAAGGGCGTGGGTGCCGAACCGATGCAAGATGTCATTCAACGTCTAGAACGAGATGGTGTTAAATACAGTGACGCGGATTTTGAGAGACTCATGAATGTGGTGAATAAAAGGAATCAAGTGTATGTAAATGTGGACCGACCTTTTGCGGATGTTGCCTTACAAATGCGGATGGTTATTCAAGACGTAATTGATGAAAAGAAACCCATTGATTTATTTAGACTATTCAAACACATTGAAAGTGTCTTAGACGCGGGTGTTGTAGATTTAGCAACTACAGAAGATATTCGCGAAGTTCGCGACTTGAAAAACTATTTATACGACCAAAATGATAAAATGAAGAAAGAAATCACATCCTTTCTTGAAGTAAATAGCGATATTTCGAAAAAACAAATGAAACTGGTAAAAGAATTTGTCGTTGGAATTAATACGTGGACGAATAAAACAAGTGACGCATTACCATTTATTTCTGACGATGTCACGTATTCTAACATTCAGTTTTTGAAAAACACAATTGGTGATATGTTAAATGTGTTCCCAACTATGTTATTGAATAATCTTCAACACGACGATATTCGCATTGGAAGTTACTTGGGGTTATCTACGTCACACCAAATGAAGTTGGTTCGCATTATTCAAGACTATTATGAAAAACTAAACCCATTTTATAAGAATCCCATCATACGAAATGTGGTTCAAGAGATAAAGTTGAGTAGTCCCGAATTTATATCATTTGTTAAGAACATTACATATTTTACGGAAATTCAATATAAAGACCTGCGTCTTCCCTTTTTATTTGATAAAACATTGTCAGGGTTGTTAATGGAATATAGTTTTTTGTATTCCTGTATGATGTATGTGAATTTATCCCAAAACGAACGCATGTTGAATGGAAACGAATTCGATGATGGCGATGATTTAGGAGAAGTCGAAGAGATTGGAAACGCACTTGACCTGAAAAGGAAAGTTGCTAATATGTTGGTTGCTTTTTTACAAATTGAGATGGACAATAAGAGTCGTGTAGACATTTCTTATGAAGAAATTATGAATAATGTGTTTAAAATTAAAGAGCGAGAGAAAAACCGAATTACGGATCGGTTAAAATCACTCACGGACGAAGAAAGAGAAATTGATAATGTTTTGAAATCGAATAAATTGGGAGAATGGGGAAAAGGATTAAGGAAAGGTTTGACGACTTATGTGGCCGAAGATTATGACGCTGAAATGGAAGAGATGGAAAAGGTTGCTGAAATGGAAAACCGTTTTAGAAGGACAAAAGGTCTTTATGGAGACGAAAACATGGAACCTTTAGACTTGGATGAATTTCAGGAACAAGTTATGCGTGATGAAGATATTGAACGAGATGAATATGATATTGGTGCAATGGATCAGGATTATTATGATGGTCGTTTTGGTGATTATGCGGATGCGGAAGGAGAAGTGGATAATTTTTACGACGATTCATAGATTTTTTTATTGCGTTATAGTATAATTAAGAATGGTGAAACAAGGTGGTAATCGTAAAACTCCTAAAAATAGATCTTCCAAGGCTACAAGAGGAACTTCTTCTTCTAGTCTTACTAAACAAGCATCTCTTGCACTAAGTGCAAGCGCAAGTGCATCTCGTAGCGCAACGGCTGCCAGAAGTGCTGCTGCTACTGCTGCGCGTACCAAATCGGCAGCGTCTGCCAAAAGTGCTTCGGAACACGCTGCTCGCGCCCAAGCTGCGGCGGCGAATGCGGCCAAAGCGGCTTCTGCTGCGGCTTCTAAGGCGGCGAGTGCGGGTGCTTCCAGTCACGCTAGCGCCACCGCACAGGCTTCTCGTGCGGCGCAGGCTTCGAGAAGTGCGAGCGCTGCTGCTGCTTTAGCTGCTCACGCAGCCGCATCTGCCAGTCACACGGCAAGTTCCGGGGTCGCATATATGGGCGGAAATCCTTATTCTGCATCCGCATCCGCCTCTGCGTCTCAAGCATTGTCTTTAACAGGGGGATACCGTGGTGGAAGTTATTGGTAGGGGGAACCGCCGGACTGCGTTGCTGACCCTGGCAACCTCCCCGCCCTTCGGGGAATTCTAATTCCTTACCTTTTCCCATGATAAGATTTCTTGAATAAAAACTGTTATCATCTTCCTGGGTTCCCGGTGGATAATGCTGGTTATTGGTAGCTTTAAAACTTCGTATTAATAATAATATAAACCTGTTTTTTATATTATTATATTATTACAATGAGTAGAACATTTATAAAAAAAAATCCAACACTTGTTAGTATCATTTTATTTTTAAGCGTATTTTCATTAATTCAATTCGCGAAACCTGATTTTTTATATAATCGGGACGGTAGTGTTCGCACTTTTGGTATTGGATACAAAAACAAAACGATTTTGCCAGTATGGCTCTTATCCATCATTTTAGGAATACTTTCTTATTTATTTGTTATGTATTATTTGTCAAATATACCTCTATGGTAAGGGGAACCTAGGTTCCCCTTTGACCCCTCCTGTTCTCGAGGGAGAACACAGTTTTTATATAACCTTTTAGTCTCACTCAAAAATTAGTAGTGTTATTTTAGTGTTATTCAAAAACTTGTTACAATACGTTAAAATAAATTTATATGGTTTATTTCACTGCGTCTGATAATAAATCGTGTTTTGAAGTTTCGCTTGTTGTTGATTCTGTATTTCTTCTTCCTTCAAAAATGCTTGATGACTCGCTTCCATTGCGCTGGGGTCTTTCACACAACCACGTGTTGTTAGATTATATTGTATAACTGATATCAATAGAACTGCCGTATAAACATACCATAACGCTTCTCCAATATTATCTCTCCTTACCACTAAATTCAAGAGTTTGGTTTTCAACTCCGTGGACTGTTCGTCACTTGTTTGATATTCGGGTTTCATTAGGGGTTTCAACAACGACCAATATTCTTCGAAGTTTGATGGAACAATTTGATTGATTAACACCGACATATTTCCACACAATTTTAGGATTGCTTCAGCAGCCTTGGATAGTTCCTGTTTTTTCTCTGGTGTCGTATTCGTCTCTCCATCAATTGCGATTTTTGTTTCTTGGTTTACAAGAAGGGTTGTTAATACATTATTGGCTTCTCCTGCCACAACAAAATACCCAATCACATTTGAAAACGCGGATTTGAACCCTGGAAAAGCAATAAGAACCAACATTAATGAACCGAAAATAAGAACCCACGGAATAAAAGTCATTACTGCTGCGGCTCCTACATTTTGAGAGACACTCCCTCCACATTTATTCACAATTACTCCCGAGTTTAAGGCGAACTGGACAACTACTACAAGAAGAAAATAGATTATCATGGGAATATATCCGTTTTTTGTGAAGTTTGCGTAAGATTGGTCTGTTGAGACGTCATTTATTTGTGGCGACGGTTTGAATATATAATATACAATCGTCAATATTGAAAATAATAATAATGATAGATATGTGCTTTCCATTATATTATAATATGAAAACATAAATAAAAATAGCAGGGAACACAACTGGTTCATCTTGCGTAAATTTTTTATATGAATACTAGTAGTAGTCACTCATGTCAGATAGACCAACTTTAATTGAACCTGGTGTGAAAAGTTTCTTAAATGAAACATTGAAACAATGCCACCAGTTTAAAATGAAATACTATAATCAACTTTTCAATTTTGCATTGTTTTTTGCGTTTGTATTTGTTCTCTCGTGTGTTTTATTGTATAAGTACAAGGGGAAGTTAACCCCGTCGGAGAAATATAAAAAAGAAAAACAAAAACAACAATATATTTTATCCAAAATCAAAAATTATCAGGATGCGAAGAAAATCGCACGACAAGAATTGATTACAGGACTTCCACAATGGGAAAAAACCTTTTAGCAAATTATATCTGCTAATTTTATTCTTATAGTATAAAAATGGTAGAGGAAGAAGAAACGTCCTATTTTAATTCTTGTTTGAATACGTATTATAGTCTTCAAAATCAATATAACTCCGCATTTGACAAAGATAAACAAGTCATTATAAAAAACGACGCACTGTCATGGAAAGAAAAAAGGAAACTATTTAAAAACATAAAACCCAAGTGTGTAAATTGTAAAAGACCCGTTGGAACCATTTTTTTGAATAGACGCGACAAAGAAACGGATGAACGAGATTTGGTCGCCACTTGTGGAGATAAAACAAGTCCATGTGGATTAAAAATAGAATTACACATGGGATATACGGATAATATATATGAAACGTTGAAAACGTATAATAAGGAAATACAAGAATTCAAAAAAACAATCATTCAAGATAAAAACAATTTGTTGTTTGGTTATATCACACCTTCTAGCGCTGTTCAAATCTTTGACAATGTCAAAGACGACCTTGTAAAAACTGCCGAAATGTATGAATATACACAATCGTTATGTTTCAACATTAAAAATAACCCCACCAAACACAAACAACTTCAAGAATTGGAAAAGGAATATAAAACATGTCGTTTACAAATGAAAGAAATTATGACAAATTTGAAGTTGTCAAACTATGATGATGAACAAAAAATGAGAGAATACATTGATGTTTATATTCATCGGTTACTTCCAACGGTTCAAAATATGATGTCATTGAAATACCAGTATCGTGCTGTGGAATATGATGAAACTGATAAAACATATCATCTTGTGCAAAATACAAATTCAATTCAACAAATGGAATGGTATTTAGGAGACACCCCTGCTCGTGTTGTTTCTATGCGAACCGGAACAGGCGAAGAAAAAATAAAACAACCACGCACCAGGAAACCCAAGCCGGTTGTTTTACAGAAAAAAATCGTACTGGAACAAATGGAACAAAAGGAACAAGAGGAAAATGAAGAGGAAGAAGAAAACATGGACGAAGGTCGGGGCGAGAGAGAAGAAAACTCCGAGGACGAAGAAATGAGAGAAATCTCAGACGAAGAATTATTGTCTTCCATGGAAGAATAGCAACATAAAAATATTGGGTTATTTTTATGTTGGTTTTATATAAGATGTTTGGTTATATTTCGTTGCCCATTTTTATCATTAGTTTTGCTATTGGAATATTTTTTGTGTATATTTTGGGTCCTGATAGAAAAGTCGTTCATGTATATCCCACACCTGATAATGTGGGAAGGGTTCAATATCAAGATAAGGCTGACAATTGTTTTGTCTATAGTGCGAATGAAGTTCAGTGTCCCGTAGATGAAGGAATTTTACAACGAATTCCGTTTCAAACCTAAAAATTTTATATATTTTTATTATAACGTTTACGATGCTATCAATGAAACTCCCATTCTCGGAAGACCCAACTAGTGTTGTTGATTTAAATCTTAGTCAAGATCAAGATTCGCCGCTTGCGTTTGGCGAAAACTCACCAGATAATAAAATTTCAAACCGCGTCAATTTAAGCGAGGAATTTGAATTAGAAAAAACAGAAGAACGATTACAAGAGGAAAATGAAAATAAATTGTTGGAAGAATTAACAGAATTATTAAACCAAGAAAACTCCACAATTGAAGAATCATTAGATGAATACGTTTCTTGTGTAATTGAAAGTAATCAAGATTACATGTTATACATCAAACACATCAGTAATTTACACAATATTTACGCTTTTTATTTTGACGCATTGTTTGATGATGACAATGACGCAAGTATCGAAAACAACGGTAACTCGACAAGTAAAGTTATTCGCGGTGGCGCAAGGGGCGTTGCGTGTGACGGTGAGATGATTTTAAAGGACGACCCTTTACATAATGCATTTTTAACGGCGGGAATTGCAAAAACATACGAAGAATTAGCGCACGACTTTGACAAACAAGAATATTTGAAATCACATCTTAAAAATTTAGAAGACATTTATAGCAACGTTATAAATGTTTTTTTTGATATTTTAAAAACAGAACCGCCGAATGAAGAACGACAAAAAATTATCCAATTTATAGAATTGCTACGTTCCGGTAGATATAACAAAGAATGGAATTATTATACAAGTGTATTAGAATATCTTGATAAATCGTGCAATTCTTTAGATGAACTTACAATCGTAAAAGTAAAAAAAATAGAAGAAGATAAACGTCCAATTGATTATGACCAATTAATTTCAGATGGGTATATTTTTAAAGTGGGTGATAATGAATATTATTATTGCACCATAGATAATCAACCCGTTCAACCAATTTTTGAGGAACGTGATTTTTATTGCAGGGTTTCTGATAACCCCACTTCAAACCAAAAACTCTGGCCATTAATATTCCCAAGAGACACACCAATAACATATTTGGATAATTATTTTTGGCAAAAAATGGTTGATATTAAATACGTCCCAGGATTAATTGACCCAAAAACAATTGCTCCATATGATCCTGACGTGTTTGAAGTAAGTGATGTTGAAGGCATTAATTCAACCGTAATGCAAAATATAAAACGTCTTCAAAGAATGCAAAATATTAATTTGGAGAACGTCGATTCAACGAATGCTCGCATTTTTTTAATGGACGGAATTAACAACTTTATCCAATATTTTAGAAGCGTAAATATTATATCAGACCCGTCAACAATTCGATTTGTTGAACAAGGAGGAAAATTTATCGGGTTATCTTTTTTTATTGGCGGAACACAATTTAAATTACACTATGGAGATACAACCATCCGTAATATTTCCAATTTTGTAAACGAGAATAATGGAATTGTCCCTTTAACGTTGACTGATACAGAACCTCAGATGTCTTGGATAAGAATACATTCGTTTGCCAAAATAATTTATGAAGGAATTCCGGAAGAAACTAAAAACGATATTTTTGAAACGTTGAGAGACGATACCGCGCAAAAATTGTTGACACACATTTTAATCTCATTAAAATCGTTTGGCGATTCTTTACAAGTTTATTACGCAAAACGATTGCAAGACTATATGAAACTAGAAGAGTTTGGATTACCATTATATATCAGCACAACGGATAAAAATGTTGGCGCAGAATCAATGTTTATACAGTCTCAAGTTTGTATTATTGGAACGGGAATTCGTCCACATGAGGAATTTTCTCAAAAATACCCCAAGTTTTTTACATTAGAGGGAACCAATAAAGAAGATGGTTCAAAAACAATTACCACAAACAAACCCACATTAGGACCCGAAAAAATAAAAGAAAGTATAAAAAAAACTTGTTTTGAACTTTTACCAAAATTTCCTTCGCCTGATGTTTCTATTCACGATATGTGTCACGCTTTAACTGAAACACCTTTATTTAATGATACTGGTATAGAACAATTAAACGCGTTGTTAGAAAATTATAACGCTTCAAAAAATTCAACAGAAGATGAATTTGAAAAAAAATCATTGTTAAAAATTGACGGGTTTTTAAAAAAAACAGCGCATGTTGTAAAATTATTTTTTGAAAACAACCAACCAGTTGAAGAAGGGTTAACAAATGGAAAAAATGTGTTATTTCAAAAATTAGAAACCATTAAAAATTTAATAAATGCGTCTGTATTTTCAAAAATCAAAAATGTCACGCCAAATACCTTAACGAAACAACTTCCAACATTAGAATTTTTCGAACAAAAATTACATTTATTTAAGTTTACAAACATTTGTGACGATGAATTAGTTGCTTATTCTTCTCAATATTTAAATCCATTTTTTTCAGGCGAAATAAACAGAGTTACTAACGACTATTTGGAATTTATGAGAAAAACAAGCGAACAAATCCATTCGTTATTAACTCGTTTTATGATGGTTGAAATTCCAACCGCAACTCGCGAATCAAAAAACAGAACTGCTTCAAAAGGTGTCGCTAACTTATTGGACAGGTTTCGCGAAGAAAAAGTTTCAGAATCAACAAAAATGTTAGGTCTTCAAAAAAAATTGGAAGCAACCATTATTAGCATTGAAGAACTAGAGAATGTTGATGAATCAATATCTCGTACAAAAAAACACATTGCAAAAATGAACAAATCTAAAAAAGAACTTGAAAAAATTAGGAGCGAAATTGGTAATGTGTCAAGAATGCAAACAAGTAAACACAAAGAAGGGATGGATTTAGAAAATGTTAAGAATAAAATAGTAGGAACAATACAACGTTTACGTGGTGGATTTAATGAAATAACTCAAAAACTTACTTTAAAGGGAGGAGGAAAACGATTAAAAAACAAAACACGAAATGTTCGGTTTACAAAAAAACCAAATTACAATAAATTACAAGAGACGATTCGAAAGACATTTCAAAAAAACAAAAAGCGCAATACTTATAAAAAATATAAAATAACTCGCGGAAACAATAGAAACCACGTAAAACACAAAAAAACACATCACAAACAAAGAAAACATTCAAGGAAAGGAAAGGAAATAATATAAACCTATACTAGTATTATTATGCATTTGGCGAAATTCGTCCATTCCACAACTGGTAAATATATCATGTCCGCTATTTTGGGATTCGGATTGGCTTCTCTCTTTAGAACAGTATGTAAAGACAAAAACTGTATTTTATTTTACGCTCCTCCGCTCGACGAAATTGAAGACAAAATTTACAAACATGATAATAAATGTTATAAATACGCCACCAAATCGGTTCGTTGCGACCCAAAGAAAAAAAGTGTAGGCGTTGAGTAGCGGTGCGTAATTCTATAAAATCATACTTCTATAATATTAGTAGTTATGTCTGTCGAAGTAAATTCCAATTCAAACGCTACAAGTATCCATGACTTGCCAATCGACCCATTAGTTGGAGGCAATAGCAATATTGCACTGAATGTAAGCGAAAAAACGCAAGGACAAAGTATTTCTTTAGACCCGTCTACTATAAGTCAAATCGTATCTGGACTTCAACAGGCGAGTAGTAGTGGCGCGACCAGTTTACCTTCGCGAGATATTCCGCAAACTACGCAAAATTTAGCGCAAGACCCTCAAATCATACCTACTTTTATTCCATCAACATCCAACTCGGATTATATTTTACAACAAGAACAGAATAGTCAAATTATTGATGATTATAATCGTCAGTATCAACATGCAAATTCATTAGACCAAATGTATGACGAGTTACAAATACCCATCTTGATTGGTGTTATTTATTTCTTATTTCAGTTGCCTATTTTCAAAACGTATTTATTCAAGTTTGCTCCTGCGTTATTTATGAAAGATGGTAATATCAATATTTATGGTTATATTTTCACAAGTATCTTGTTTGCGCTGACTTATTTTTTACTGTCAAAGACAGTCAACTTTAGCCACTTTTAAAAAAAGTGGCGCAAAATCCTTCAAAGTTGCAGTTACTAAAACAGCAAAGGTCGCCGGTGTTCTATAAATGGGATTTTAGCGAATCATAAGAAATTTTAAAATGAAGTTCAAAATATAAATACGACTTATCGAGTGTGACTTAGACTTATTTACCCCCATTCAATTATCAGGAGGGGTCGCAGGGGAACCTTGGTTCCCTGCTAAACTATAAAATATTTGTATATTTTATGGTTGTTAAATCGATACCTAACCAAACCTCCGGCGTATTTATTTATAGTATTGTTACAAGTATCATATGTATTTATCTCATTATTCGTGCGGATAAATATTTGATTTCTCTCAAAGGTTGTGACTGCGTTCAATCGAATAACTTAGACACAATTATTACTATGGAAAAGGTGATTATTGCGTTAATGTCAATTGGTGTATTGTCGAACGTTTACTTCCTTTTTACTCATAACCACATTGGAAAAAATATTCATGTAGCCAAGTATTTCATTCTTATTTACGCGATTTTGATTTTTTCCTTTTACACCTATTTCATTTATAATGTGTTCGAGTTTCAACGAAACATTAAGAACAATTGCGAATGTGCGTTGAAATGGCAGCGTTATATTTTATATGGACAGGCGTTCGTTTATTCTTCTATTTTTCTTCTTCCTTTAGTGGCGTTGTTTTACTTTTAGTCCATCCACTTTTCTAGTGAAACAGTCAAAGTGGAGCAAAAGTAAGTATTTGTTTAAAATGATAATTGAAATTATTAAAAAAAATATTTGTATAATTTATAATAATATGAATGATTGCTTTAAACCTGTAATAAATTTTATAGGAACGACTAGGGCAAATGCCGACGCAATTTATGGAAGAATTTATGGGTTAATAACTACTATGGGCAATGGTGTAGAAATTAGAAGAGAACAAAAACAAGAACTTGAAACATTGTATAATAACATTAATGGAGAATATGATACATATGAAAATTTAAGCGAGTTTATAGAATCTAATAAACTATCAGATTCTATTATAAAAATTTTTAATTTAGAACTTAGTCAAATGGGTAGGCCACCTTCTGAATTATTACCCGAAATTTCAATCCCAAGAGCCACCGTATTTTTACACGAGTTATTAACAAGTGATCATCCTAATATGACACCTGATAATTACGACGAGGTTGAAGCAAGAAAACGATTTAATGAAACAGAAGAAGAAACTAACGAACGTTTGCGGAGTGAGATACCGAATAATGAAGACAATGGTTGGCGGGTTGGTGGTAGACGTCACAAAAGGTCTAAAAAATCCAGAAAATCCAAAAAATCAAAAAGGTCTAGAAAATCTAAAAGGTCGAAAAAGTCAAGAAGACGATAGACTTTTACATTTTCTATAAAAATAATCCCTCCACATAATTCATCGCAAAACACCCCTTATGAAAATATTGTTGTCCTTCATCCACATAGTCTGTTTTTCCATCCTCCACCGCTATCATCGGATATAAAATAGAACGATGTCCTTCTTTTGTAATACAATTATCCGAGTTGAAACAACGAAGAGTTGTATTCGTCAAACTTTCTTCCGCATAAGGCGGTGCGTATTTTTCAAGTAAGTATTTCGCGTGGTATCTTGGTATCATATACATTTGGGCGCCCCAAATATGTTCTGGGTAATTATGATACTTAAAGGGGAAATCTTTCACGTGATTGTCTATTTTTTCTTCAAACCCAGGGAATGCTTGAATGATTTGGTTGGTAAGATAACCCATCAACAAAATATCCAACTTCATTTCTCTCGTATCTTGAACAAGTTGGGGTAAATATGTTAAGAAATCTTTTCGAATCAAAATATCGTCTTCACAAAATATTCCATATTCTTTGTCGGTTTCTTCATAAAACATGCGAATCATGTCCAAGTGACCATAGGTGTACGACCAAATTCTTTTGGCGGCGCCAGCGTTCAATAATCTCTCATCCTCATGATTTACACCTTCGTAAAACGTGACATGATCCTCTAGACCTAATTGTTGAAATCGTTGGATCATTGCCTGTTTTCTCTCTTCATTCTGAAATGAGAGACAATAGATAGCGCAGTTTTCAACCATACATTCCACTTTTAGAAAAAGTGGAGCAAAAAAACGAGATCATCCACTTTTAGAAAAAGTGGAGCAAAATCCGGAATCAACTCGTTTGTCATTCAATTCAACGCTGAATAACAGCATTATCCACCGGAAACCCAGGGAAATTATAACAGTTTTTATTCAAGAAATCTTATCATGGGAAAAGGTAAGGAATTAGAATTCCCCGAAGGGCGGGGAGGGGGCAAGGGGGAACCGTGGGTTCCCCCTACTGGATAAAATCACCGATTAAAAATATAGTAAATCAATAACTAATCTTTGTTGATTTTCTATGATTGAACAATATGTTAATAAACTTGTGAATGATGTTCCATTGTTAAATGGAGAGAAACCACAGAAAATAGATTTGATTTTAGACGGAGGGATTTTCAACGGTAGTTATTTATTCGGTGGTTTACAATTTTTGAAAGCACTTGAAAAACGAAATCATATTCAAGTGGATAATATTTCTTGTTGTAGCATTGGTGTTATTTGTGCGTTGCTTTATTTAGCAGATGCTCTTGACGTGGCAGAAGAGTTATATAACATTATTATGATTTCATTCAAAGAAAATTATAAACTCGATGATGCATTTGAAAAAACAGTACAACAATTGAAGTTACGTTTACCTTCCAATATTTGCGACATAATAAACCGTCGTCTTTACATTTCTTATCATGATGTTACAAAACGCAAAAAAATAGTCAAATATGTTTATAAGTCTCTTGACGATTTGTTTTTGGCAGTTCGCAAGTCTTGTTTTGTCCCCTTTTTTATAGATGGTAATATGTTGTATAAGGGAAAATATTATGACGGCATTTACCCTTATATTTTTCCTCCATCCTCCGACAAAAAAAGACTACACCTCAACTTGCTTGGACTGGATAAATTAAAATACGTTTTTTGCGTAAAAAATGAAACAACCAATATACACCGTATGTTAGCGGGGTTATTGGACGTTCATCTTTTTTTCATTAAACAAACTTCTACGCAAATGTGTTCCTATATTCAACCTTATTCCTTTTTTGATTTTGGTTATTACTTGATGCGATATTTTATTGAGAAATTTATTTTGGTGTTTTTTGTTTTTTTTCGGTGGTTTTCTGAAATTGTTCCTCCTGACATTGTTTCCAAAGATTCCATTTTCTTTAAGTTGTTTGTTAAAATCATTCAAGATGTTTATGTTATTCTTTTGGAAAATATATGTTTTTAGGGGAACCTAGGTTCCCTGCTATTTTTGCTCCACTTTTTCTAAAAGTTGACGATAATGGTTTTCTCAAATTCCTCCCGTGTTTCTTCGTTAGTTACACACAATGACGTCAACTCCGTACGGCAAACTGGGCAACCTGACAAAATTGTTTTGTCTTTGATAGAATCCAAATGAGAAGTCATACAGTCCAAACAAAACGCATGCTTACAATTGGTTTGTACACATTTCGTTTCACAACATTCATCGTAACAAATTGGGCATTCTACCGTTGTTGGTTCACCGTCGCTTTCTTTACATACAATTTTTATTCTTTTTATGTGCGCGCGAGTTCGTTCAATTACTTGATTGGTCAATCCCTCGCGATACCGACTAATTCTATCTCTTAACGCTGACAAGTCCCGCCCTCTTTCTTCAAACAAAGAATACTCTAGACGAAACGCGTTTTCCATACTATTCAAAGTTTCTTGGCTGTATTCTTGTACTGTCGCTGTTGTCGCTTGTGCTCTTGCGACGGTCGCTGCTGCTCTAGCATTTCTCGCTGAAATTCTAGCCTCTTCTGACGCTATCATACGACGTCTTATTCCCTCTAATTCTCGTTGTCGAATTCTTTCACTTTCAAGTCTTTCTTGAAGGGCGATGGTTTCACTCGTGTTCACATTCGCACTGATAGTATTCACCAGTTGTATTGTTTCTTCAAGAGTTAAGTTAAGTGTTTGTACTGGGACTGTGCTTCTGAACACAGACATCGAACTCATTCGCGATACCGCGGTAGTCGTTCTTTGTATTATATCTAACATTCTCAAATATTCCAAGTTACCTGGGTTTTGGAGAATCGTTTCCTCCAAACGAACTCGCCCTGCTCTCAGTCTCTCAAGAAACTGGGCGTAAGGGGGTGCGTCTCGTAGCATTGGTCTGTATCCAGACGCAATTAACACTGGACATCGTGAAGTGTGATTCACTTGATTGCAACTTGCGCATGGTTGTCGTTCTTGCATTTTTCGAAATTTATTTCACTTAGTTCTTTTACTTGAATGTGATTTTAAATAACTAAAAATCACATTTAATCAATTTTTTTTCTACATAACATTTATTTGGGTTGAGAAGTTAGAACTGCGTTATCAAAAAAATAGTCCTCCCCGACCACGTCTCACTTTCCTTGTCTTTGCGCGTTTTGTTGGTTTAGACATATTTTTATAACTCTTGTTTTTGGTTGTTTTTGTTGGTTTGGTTCTTTTACTAGAACTAGAACTAGAACTAGAATTTTTTTCCATTATTTTGTCAGCAGGACGGTAACGCAAAAAATATTCTTCGTATTCTCTCGTTTTCGTTTTTCCCTTCAATTGCTGATACTTCTCGGCCTTTTTGGCGCGTATCTCTTCGAACGTTTCTTGGTGACCATAACATTTTAAACTAAATCGTTTCAAAAGACCTTTTTGTTTCAAGCGATTTTCTTGTTGAACTTGAAATAGATATTGAGACATACACAAGATTCTATCCTTGTCATAATAAGGTCGATTCGCGTATAAAAAGGCCAAGTAAAAACTCAACATGGTATCTATGGTTGCTATATTTATCTCTTGACCATACATTTTAATAACGTTATAACTATGACACGCAATTGGTTTATAAATAAACGCAACTGTTTCTTCTCCAACCAATAACTCAATATGTGGTGCGATTATCTCTCCAATTGCGGGTTTCTCTTTCAACTTTACACCTTTTACACCATTTGATAGTAGTCTTTCCTTCACAATTTGCGCGGTATCATGTGGTTCTTCTGATAAAACATCAAAATCTGGAATATTTTGAAGTTGCTTTCGCAAATGTTTTGGCATATACATCGAATATAGAGAGATTGCGTAACCTCCAAAAAACACCACTCCCTGACTAATAAATGTGTCTTTCACCGTTTCGTAAATAAGTTTTTTATCTTCTATTGTGGTTGTTTCATTTTCAATGTCTCGTTGAAAATTGATAGAACTACACTGTTTGGCGGTTAATGGATAATTTTTATTCAATAACGTGAGACGTTTCAATACCTTTTCCCAACGACTAACATCACCGGCAGGTCTTGATAACTCTAAATACATCGCCATTCTTAAAAAATTCGGGGGAGCGTAAAGTATACCACTTATTTGAACTGCTTCTTTTTTGATTGAATTAAAAATGTCTTTTTGTAAATATGTTATATCCGCTACGGGGATAAAATTCACAAATACTTTATAGGTCCCTTCGTGCATTCCATTTTTTCCTTCTACTTCCACAAAGCCATTTTTTACATAAATGTCACACAGTTCTTTTGCGTCTTCTAGTGCACTTGGTGAATAAAAATCGTAGTCACTTAATTCGGTTTCTTTATTATAAAATTGGTCTTGTTTCGGTAAGATATTGTTGATGGCGGTTCCACCATAACATATTCGTTGTTTTAAACGAATGAAATTTTCCACAATTTGAATGAGTTTTTTAACTTCAGGTGAATTCACTACCTTTTTTCCAACATTTTCTTCTGCCTTATCTACAAACATTCTTAATATGGCTAATTCACATTCTTGAAATGACATAGAATTATCACACGCATCCTTTTTCCTCATATATATTGTATAGTTTTTATTCCACTTTTGAAAAAGTGGAGCAAAACGTTATCTTTCTCTCAACTAGGTTTCTCTCAATTAAGTAAACAATATTTACAAAATCATTGGCATAGTTTATTTTTTCTAGAAATAGCGAGTAATATAAGAAAACAAATTTAATTAGATATTAAAATTATAATAGTCCGAAGAAACCGTTCGTGTTTTAAACGAAAGTGCTGGGTTGGCAGGTGGCGGTGTCGGTATTGTCACTGGAATAAACCGCAATCTCTCTGGTTTCAATACAAACGCATACCCATTCTTATCAAAAAAGGAAATAGTCTCTTGAATATTCGCGTCGAAATTTTGATATCGCATCGCAATCATTTGACATCCCGTCTCTCTACATACAACACCATTCGGGTTTTCTGGGTTAGACCCCGCATCAGGTAGTGCAATTGTCATATTCTTCTTATTATACTCTTGTAACTCTGTCAAATCTGGTGTAAACTTTACATCATAATATGGTAACGCTCTCATGAACATGGATGCACTCGTCATATTCACATATTCATAAAACTCTTTAACGTCCATATATGTCGTATTCAGTCTCTCAACAATAATTATTATTTTTCCCGCCAAGTCTTGTAATTTTGCATCACCTAAATTATGTCCTTGATTTTCAAAACTATATTCGGGTCCAAGAAGAAACCCATCATAGGATTCCAAAATTTTGGCGAAGTTTTTATACATAGACTGATTTGTACTTTTAATACGTAAGTGTATCAAAATAGGGTCTTTCGGGTTTGGTGCGGTTGTTCCTGTAAATGCGTAATTTGTAATCACCGAAAGTGCATCGGCAAATGGAACACTGTTATAGGTCTCCTTTACATAATCACTTTCTACAGTAGATGTGGCAATGGTTGGTTGGTCGCCCATAGAATAAATTTCAAAATCCAGACCTCTCACACCTTGTTTTATAAGATCTTTCAATACACAAGTATTCACGAAATCATTTTTATATGACCCGCCACTACAACAGTTATACGCCGTCTTAATATAATAATCCTTCAATGTATATTTACAGTTAGGGTCGGAAAAGTTGAGAGAAATAATATATTTATCCATGGTTGAATATAAACTATCCATCAAAGAACACTCTCTTGCGTTCAATCTCAACATATACCATAAATAAACTCCGGCAGCAATAACAATTACAATAGTAATGACAAACAATGCGTTCCCCACAAATTCATCATTCATTTGTTTGGTTAAATTTTTTATCATGTCTGTTGTGGTTGATGAACTATCCATTTACTATATTATATTGATTTTTTATCTATCGGGTTAGTTTCTCAACCCTCTAAAAACAAGTTAAAGATAAAACACAAATATAATATATCGTTATTTTTATAGATATGCCAGGTGGTTTGATGAATTTAGTCTCCCAAGGGCAACAAAATATAATTTTGAATGGAAATCCTTCAAAAACTTTTTTCAAGTCTACATATGCCAAATATACCAACTTTGGTCTTCAAAAATTTCGCGTCGATTTTGAGGGATCCAAAACATTGCGTCTGTCTGAAAGTTCCTATTTTACATTTAAAATTCCTAGATACGCCGATTTATTAATGGATTGTTATCTTTCCGTAGAACTCCCCAATATTTGGAGTCCAATTACGCCACCTACTGATGATAACAATGGTCAATGGATTCCTTACGAATTCAAGTGGATTGAATATCTTGGTGCACAAATGATACAGAAAATAGAAATCACATGCGGTGGTCAATTGTTGCAAGAATTTTCAGGGGCGTACTTGATTGCCATGGTGACGCGTGATTTTAGTGGTCAAAAACGTGAATTGTTCAATTCTATGATTGGGAATGTTCCTGAACTGAATGACCCCGCCAACGCAGGTGCTCGCGTAAACGCTTATCCCAATGCGTTTTATACGGAAAACAATGCGGGTGCCGAACCTTCTATCCGTGGTCGTGTTCTTTATATTCCATTGAATGCTTGGTTCAACTTGAAAAGTCAAATGGCGTTTCCACTGGCAGCGCTACAATACAACGAACTTCATATTAATATTACCATGAGACCAATACAAGAGTTGTTTCAGATTCGTGATGTGTTTGATAGTTTGAATAACTACCCTTATGTTGCCCCGAATTTCAACTTGTATTATATGCAGTTTTATCGTTTTTTACAAACACCTCCTGATGTGGAATTGGGGGTTACATCATACACAGACACTCGTGTTTTATGGAATGCTGATATTCATCTAATTTGCACCTATGGATTTCTCTCAAATGAAGAACAACGTATTTTTGCTTTACAAGAACAGAAATATTTGTTTAAACAAGTGAGAGAAAGGGATTATTATAATATTACGGGGGCGAATAAGATTGAACTCGATTCCATTGGTATGACTGCCAATTACATGTTTTATATGCAGAGGAGTGATGCGAATCTACGCAATGAGTGGACGAATTATACAAATTGGCCATATCGTTATATTCCCAATGATTTGATACAAGCACCCACCGATGGTTCTTATCAAGTGACTCGTTCCGGGATTTCTGTGCCTGTAGGTCCTGGAGTGAACGCCGACGGAAAATTGACGGGTTGGATGATAACTGGGAACTATAACGCTGAAAACGCCAAGACGATTTTAGTAAACATGGGAATATTGTTGGATGGAACTTATCGAGAGAACCAACAACCTGTGGGTGTATATAATTATATTGAAAAATATGGGCGGACAGATGGCTACGCTTTGGATGGACTCTATTTGTATAACTTTTGTTTAAATACTTCGCCGTTTGATTTACAACCTAGCGGTGGAATTAATATGAGTCGGTTCACAACAATCGAATTTGAATTGAATACCATTGTTCCTGCGTTAGATCCGAACGCACAGTCTTTGGCGATTTGTGATCCCCAAACAGGTCAAATTATTGGAATCAATAAACCAACATGGCGAATTTACGATTATAATTTCAACATGCATTTGTTTGAAGAGAGAATTAACATGGTTTGTTTTATTGGTGGAAACTGTGGATTGGTTTATGCAACTTAGATTCTTTGCTTTTTACACTTTTTCTTTTCAAATGGCAGATTTTTATAGGGGGAACCCCCGGTTCCCCAATTGCGCGAAGCGCAATAAGGTTGAGGTCGCGTTGCGACCTCCGACCCCTTGCCCCCTCCCCGCCCTTCGGGGAATTCTAATTCCTTACCTTTTCCAATGATAAGATTTCTTGATGAAAAACTGTTATCATTTTCCTGGGTTCCCGGTGGATAATGCTGGATTTTTATAAAATGTTATTACATTTTATGAAA
>Ga0114963_10000969_pt1 | contig 19709 bp, 17 predicted proteins | sample C_131016_EF_Meta_FD_87019 | JGI IMG/M metagenome (GOLD analysis project Ga0114963, IMG submission 87019) | Freshwater microbial communities from Lake Croche, Canada to study carbon cycling - C_131016_EF_MetaG | ecosystem: Environmental > Aquatic > Freshwater > Lake | place: Lake Croche, Canada...
CAATCATAATCAAATCTGGGAAATCCAAATCATGATCTTGACAATGTTCAATCAAATAAGTAAGTGCAGCTGCTATCTCAGGATGATTTATATCCTGTACAGAAGTAACTATTGTTCTGATTTCATTGAGACGCTTGGAATGTAGCCAAGCATCTACTAAATGAATTCCTTCAATACATGCTTGACTAGACTCTTTACGTAATTTGGCAGACTTTGAACCACCCTCAAGATGTATTTTAATTTGTTTTATTGTCTCGTTTTGAGGAGATTGAATCAGTCGAAAGTAAGATGCAATTTCAACCATGCTGCTCTCGAGTGATTATTTTTTTTATAGGACCAAAAGTTAAGCGATAACCAGGAATAATGCCTAACTCATCTATTTTTTTTAAATGATGTGCAGTCGGATATCCCATATGTTGATCAAATCCATATTCAGGATATTGCTGATGCATTGCCATCATTTCTTGATCTCTTGTCACTTTTGCAAGAATTGATGCTGCAGAAATACATGGCTGAGTAGCATCACCCTTCACAATCGTTTGCGTTTGGATATCAATCATTGGAGCTCGGTTTCCATCAACTAAGAGTAATGAAGGCTTCACTTGATATTGAAAGATCAGGTGCTCTATAGCTCGTTTCATCGCTAACATGGTAGCCTGTAAGATATTCAGTTGATCAATTTCTGCAGGACTTGCTTTTCCGATTCCCCAAGCGAATGAATGATTCAAAATTTCTTGATACAAAAACTCTCTTTTTTGCGCAGAAAGTTTTTTGGAGTCTTTTAATCCATCGATTGGGTGATCTGGATTTAATATAACGGCACCAGCTAAGACATTACCCACCAATGGTCCCCTTCCAGCTTCGTCTACTCCGCAGATCAGTTCCATATGGAAATTTAATGTGATTTAGAGTGAATCGTTTGCGCAATCGCATGAGCAACAAGTTCTTCTGTGGGTTGCTGAAGAAGGATGTGTAACTCCTCAAAAATAGATACTAGCGAAGCTACTTGATTTGGTCGGTCTAACCATTCCAATGTTCCTCTTGCTAATACCTCAGGTTTTGCTTCTTCTTGCAATAACTCAGGCACGACAAAACTTTGACAAAGAATATTAGGCAAACCAACATAGGGTAAATAACCTTGGCGTTTCATAATTTGAGCGGTTAACCATGGTACAGAATAAGAAATAACCATTGGCTTCTTCCACAAAGCAGCTTCCAAAGTTGCTGTACCACTCGCAATTAATACGGAGTCAGCGGCTTCCAAAATAAGGCTCGAGTTTTCAGTAATTAATTCTATTTGAATATCAGGATTTTGCTGTAATGCTTCTTGTTTTAGTAATTCTAAAGCGGGACGTAATTTGGGTGTTGCTACCGGTGTTAAAAATCGTATTTTATTACCATGCGTCTGATGCATGATAACCATTGCGTCAAAAAAACCTTTTGCAATGTACTTTATTTCTGATTCTCGACTACCAGGCAATACAGCAATGACGGTCTCATTTGTCGCTATAGAACCATAGCTTAAAAGTCCCTGATTAGATAATTGATCCTTCGCCCTCTGAGGAGAAGGTTGCATCGGGATTTGATTTGCTAAGGGATGTCCAACATAGGTTGCTTGCATCCCGACATCATGATAAATTTTTGGCTCAAATGGAAAGATACAAAGCATATGGTCAACAGCTTTTTTTATACCGTTAATGCGATGATATCGCCATGCCCATATGGATGGGCTAATATAATGAACAGTTGGGATTTTCATGCCGCGACATTTTTTTTCGATGGCTAAATTAAAGTCAGGTGCATCAATACCGATATAAACATCAGGTCTTTCATCTTGAATCCGTTGTGTCAGCTCTCGTCTGATTTTTAAGATCTTTGATAAGTTACTTATAACTTCTACATAACCACGTACACTTAGGGTATCCATTGGCCAAGAAGACTCAAATCCGTAGGCTTGCATTTTTGGACCACCGATACCAAAAAAACGACTATCTGATAATTCTGGATGCTGTTGTATGCCATGTAAAAGTTGACCAGCAAGCATATCACCTGACGGCTCACCTGCTACACAGGTAATCAGATAAGTCATAAATTAACGGATGATTCCGCGCGTTGAAGCACTAATAAATGTTAAAAATTCAGTAATTTTTTCAACGCCATCAGGTAACAATGCAGTCCCTTCATAACCTGAATGAATCATCTCTTGAATAGCTAATTTTGCTTCCTCAAAAGTTAAACCATCTTTGTATAAAAGACGATATGCATGACGTAATGCAGTAATCGTTTCAGGTGCAAAACCACGACGTTTTAATCCCTCGGCATTTAAACCATGGGGCTGAGCTTTATCACCAGCCGCAATTACAAATGGTGGAATATCCTGCACAAGAGCTGAGGCTCCACCCAACATAGAGTGTTGTCCTATACGAACAAATTGATGAACGCCAGACATGCCGCCTAAAATAGCCCAATCCTCAACCACCACATGACCTGCAATCTGTGCGTTACTAGAAAAAATCGTATGATTTCCAACAACACAATCATGTGCAATATGGACATAGGCCATGATCCAATTATCATTCCCAATACTTGTAACACCCTTATCTTGAACTGTACCGGTATGAATGGTCGTGAACTCTCGAATAGTATTTCGATCACCAATAATTAATTGCGTTGGCTCCCCACGATATTTCATATCTTGAGGGACTCCGCCTAATGAAGAAAAATGACTCACGACATTGTCTTTACCAATTTGCGTATGGCCCTCAATGACTGTATGAGATCCAATTGATGTTCCTTCACCAATCTGTACATGTGGCCCAATAATTGCATAAGGTCCAATAATCGCTTGCGGATGAATGACAGCCTTTGGGTCAATCACTGCGGTAGGATGAATCAACGACATGTTAATCTTCCCTTTTTCTTAAGGCGCACAATAAATCTGCTTGGCAAACGATATCCTCGCCAACCATAGCAAAGGCCTTAAATTTCCAAATACCACTTTTATAGCGCTCAACCTCAGCGTTAAGAATTAATTGATCACCTGGCAAAACTGGCTTTTTAAAGCGAGCATTATCAATCCCAGCAAAGAAATAAAGTGAATCATCATCTTTTTCTTCAGAAAAAGCTAACAAAGCTGAGGCTTGTGCAAGGGATTCAAGGATTAATACTCCTGGCATGACAGGATAATCAGGAAAATGGCCTTGAAAAAAATTCTCATTTACAGTGACGTTTTTGAGAGCCTTAATTCGGACCCTTGGATCTAGCTCTAGGACGCGATCAACTAAAAGAATCGGATAGCGGTGTGGCAATAGCTTTAAAATTTTATTAATATCTAAGTTGACTTCATTAACCATTTTTTCTCTCTACTTCACTTTTTTTGTTAAATCTTTAATTTGTTGACGTAATTTATCAATTCCACGAATGATTGCAGCATTTTTTTCCCATTGGGAATGGGATGTGAAAGGAAATACACTCGTGTAATGACCACCAGGCTCTTTGATGGATTTCGTAATGGAGGTTCCTCCAGAAACAGTTGTTCGATCTGCAATTTTCAAATGCCCTGAAAAATTAGTGTATCCACCAATGACGCATAAACTTCCAACTTCTGTGCTTCCGGCTATACCTGAACAACCTGCCATCACGGTATGAGCACCAACTTTTACATTATGCCCAATTTGTACTTGATTATCGAATTTGCAGCCATCGCCAATCATCGTATCTGCCATAGCACCTCGATCTACAGTCATTGATGCGCCACATTCAACATCATTACCAATAATAACTCTTCCAGTTTGAGGGATTTTGACCCACTCACCCCCATTAACTGAGAAGTCAGGAGCAAAACCAAAGCCATCTGAACCGATGACAACACCACCGTGAAGGATACAGCGTTTACCAATTTGACAATCATCATAAACCACAGTCATTGGGTGTATCGTAGTATCAGAGCCGATCTCAACGTGGTTACCGAGTCGAACGTGTGAGATTAAATGTACATTTTCGCCAAGAACTACTCCAGCGCCAATGGAACAAAATGGACCAATAGTACATGATTGTGGAATCAATGCTGAGGGATGTACATCAGCCATTGGATGAATCCCAGCAGTTATAGGAACTCGTTTTATTTGCTCAAAATATTGCCCAACTCTAGCAAATAAGGCATAAGGATTTGTGGAAATCAGATACGACCTAGTTTGTTCGGAGGATTCTTTTACAAAGGTGAAGTCACTTTGATTAAGAATTAAAACTCCAGCATGACTAAGCAAGGCTTGCTGGCGATAAATAGGATTTACCAAGAAAGATATCTGCTGTTTTTGAGCAATATCTAAAGGAGCTAAACCTGTTAACGATAAATTAGAATCGCCTTCAAAATCTACGCTAAAGTGATTTGCAAGGTTACCTAGGGTAATGGGTTTAAGCATCCTTACTCACTTCAAGATAACCTGTGAACTTACTTAGAATTAAGTGCAGCAATGACTTCGTTGGTGATATCAACTCTTGGACTTACAAATGCAGCTTCTTGAACTACCAAGTCTAGCTTTTTCTGCTCAACAATGGTTTTTAAGACTTGATTCGCTTTTTCAAAAATCTTAGCTCGCTCTTCAGCACCTCTACGTTGAGTATCTTCAATTAATTCGCGTTGCTTACGCTGAATTTCACGATCGTTATCTGCCAACTCACGTTGTTTACGAATTCTTTCTGCTTCTGGCATAACTGCCGCATCTTTATCGAGTTGAGCTGCCTGAGTTTTAATTTTAGCAATGGCATCTCGTACTTCTTTTTCACGATTTCCAAACTCACCTTGCATTTTTGCCTGTGCATCTTTAGCCATTTTGGATTCACTCAAAATACGTTCTAAACTTACAAAAGCAATCTTTGTTCCTGCTTCTTGAGCATGGACAGATTGTATAAAGATTGTTAAGCCAATAAAACCTAATATTGACAGGTAGTAACGGATTTTTAACTGCTTCATGCCATTTTCCTTAAAGAATTAAAAAGTTGTTCCAATTTGAAATTGGAAGTTTTGAATTTTATCCAAACTAGTTGTATTAAGCGGTATACCATAGCTGAATTTTAAAGGGCCTAAAGGAGAAATCCAAGTAATTCCCGCACCATATGAGTATCTCAAATTACCAATATTAGGAGCCCCATCATACACATTACCAGCATCAAAAAACATGAAAAATCTCAAGGTTTTATCAGTTCCAGAGCCCGGAACAGGAAATGCGTATTCTGCATTAAATACGGCTTTCGATGATCCACCCGTAGGTTGATAAATGCCTAATGTCGGATTATAAACTTGCGGGCCCAAAGATCCTGGCGTATAGCCCCGAACCGATCCAATACCGCCTATGTAATAATTTTTCGTAATTGGAAAAGGTTTATCCCCATAAGCCATACCGTATCCAACTTGTCCGCTCAGCGCAATTACATTGGTTTTTGTCAGTGGATAGTAGTACTGATGCTGATAAAACATTCGATAGTATTGCATTTGATCAATTGGCATGGAAACTTCAGCATTTGCCACTTGATAACTACCACTACTAGGGAGAAGAGCACTATCTCTTCCATCCTTAGCCCAGCCAATCGTTAATGGAATATTCCAAGAGCTTCCGGAGTAGTATCCATTTCGAGGGTCATTTGCCGTTCCATCAACAAGAGAAGGGTCATAGCCGGAAATACTTGCAGCATATTGCTGGTAGGTTAAAGGTGAGTTTTGAGTCGTATTGAGCTCTAATCTCTCAAACGCACCGCCTACGAAATAGCGCCCTTTTTCTGAATAAGGAATACCAAAACGTAAAGAAGTACCTGTATTGATAATGGTGTAATCCGAGTCACCTAAGTAATACAGGGGACGTGAAGTTCTGTAGTAGACATCCGTATATCGACTAATACCATCTTCAGTAAAATAAGGATCAAATTGAGATAAGACTAAGGTTCTGTTGACTTGGCTAGTGTTGATATTAAATCCAACACTAGTTCCAGTTCCAAATGCGTTTTCTTGGTTAATACCTGCAGAAAGAACAACGCCCTCAGAGGATGAATAACCGGCACCTAAACTCAGTGATCCAGATGGTTTTTCAGCAACTTTTACATTTAAATCAACTTGATCATTCGACCCTGCTATCTCTTGAGTTCCAACGTCAACCTCAGTAAAGTAACCTAGACGATTGATCCTATCTTTCGATAATTTAATTTTTTCACCATCATACCAAGAGCTTTCTAGCTGACGCATCTCTCGACGAATCACAGTGTCTCTTGTTTTCGCATTCCCAGAAATACTAATATTTCTGACATAGGCCCTTTTCCCTGGGTCAACGACGAGTAACATATCAACCAATTTTTCTTCTTTTCGTAAATCTGGTTGAGGAGTAATCGTCGCAAATGCATATCCATAAGTACTTAATGAATCAGCAATTGCTTTTGTACCAAGATTTAATTTTGCAGAAGAAAAGATTTCGCCTGGTTTTAAAGGAATCAGAGCTTTGAACTCTTCTTCTTTACCAAACATTTCGCCACCCAACTTGATATCTTTTACTTTGTACTGTTCACCCTCGAAAATATTGATCGTAACGTACATCCCCTTTTTGTCAGGAGAAATCGAGATTTGAGTAGAGTCAATACGAAACTCTAAGTAACCTTGATTCAAATAGAAAGAGCGAATGTTTTCTAAATCTGCGGATAGTTTTTGCTTGGAGTAGCGATTGTTTTTTGAATACCAAGAAAACCAACCTCCTGTAGAAAGCTGCATTTCTTTTTTTAAGTCTTTTTCGCTAAATGCTTTGGCGCCGATAATATTGATTTCAGATATCGTGGAAACAATACCTTCTTCAATATTAAAGTACACGGATACTTGATTTCGTTCGCCCGGAGTAACTGTAGTCACAATTTCAGCGTCGTAAAAACCTTTACTGACGTACTGACGTTTAATTTCTTGTTCAGCTTTATCAACAAGGGCTTTATCAAAATACCGTGCATCAGCCAATCCAATTGCCCGTAAAGCTTTTAAAATGGCCTCTTTCTCAAACTCTTTCATACCAGTAAAGTCAACTTTAGAAATAGTTGGGCGCTCTTCAACAAGGACAATCAGAACACTATTTTCTACTTTAACTTGTACATCTTTAAAAAAACCTGTGTTGAAAAGGCTGCGAATCGCATCTGCTCCCATCGAGTCATCAAATGTCTCACCTACTTTAACGGGCAAATAACTAAATACCGTTCCAGGCTCCACACGTTGAAGACCTTCAACACGAATATCTTTCACAACAAATGGCTCAGCCGCAAGGCTATGCTCACTATGAATCATGGTTCCTAGACTAAATGCTAGAGCAATCGCGAGATGTAATTTATTTTTCTTAATATTCAACTAAAAGGCTCTTAAATTCAATGTAATTATTGTCAGATTAATGCAAAAAATCCAATAGATTAGATTCTACACTCCATTATCCATGAAAAAGCCGTGATAAATCATTAAAAACAGCAATTCCAGTAAGGATAAGTATTCCAAGTACGCCTAACTTAGAAGTAAATTCTCGTACTTCAGTAGATACTGCTTTACCGCGTAATAATTCAAAAAAATCAAAAACTAATTGACCACCATCTAGCATAGGTAGAGGTAATAGATTCATGAGGCCTAAACTAATACTAATAAGAACTAAAAAACCGATATAAGCTGTAAATCCTGAATTGGCTGATTGACCAGCCATACCAGCAATTCCAATCGGACCACTGATCTGATTTAGGGAGGCCTTGCCTGTAATTAAAGACCAAATACTCAGAGCTGAAACAGCGGTAATGTCTTGAACTCTTTCAAATGCACGTGAAATAGATTCTGTAATACCAAGTTCCAAGCGAAAAGTGGGGAGTGGATTATCTTTACTTAAAATTAAGCCTAATTGCGAAAACATATCATTTTTGAGATGCAATGACTGTATTTCCTCATGTGTAAAGGGGACTCTCGTATCCCCACTACCTTCATGGGCCACTTGCAACACAAATCCTTGCTCCCCCATCATTGATCTTAAAAGTTTCCAACGTAATCGATTCCAACTATCGATAGGGGTAAACTCAACGCTCAAATCAACACCATCAGATTCTTTTGGTAAAAAAGCAAATCCCCTCACCTCATCACCATCGACTAATCCTGCTTTTGCTGCGATAGAATTTTCAGGTGGCTGATCTAAAACTGCTTTAACTTGTAAAGGACCACTTAAATACAACATGAATAAAAAGATAAAAGCCAACAAAAAATTTGCGAAAGGACCTGCTGCAACAACACTAGATCTCTTCCACAAGGCTTGTTGATCAAATGCATGTGCAATTTGTTCAGCATTTAAATTATTGTGGGTGCGTGTGTCAATCATCTTGACATACCCACCTAAAGGAATGGCAGATAAAACGAACTCTGTACCTAGCGGTTTGCTTGGTTTTCTTCGAAGTAATACAGGCCCAAATCCGATGGAAAACCTTTCCACAGCCACTCCGCACCACTTCGCAACAATGTAGTGGCCAAACTCATGAAAGCCTACCAATATTACGATTGCTACTAAAAAAGAAATCAGTGTCATTGCCTGCTCTCCAAAATATATTGTTTCGTTTTATCTCTTGCAAGTTGATCTACCAACAATACTAACTCGAGTGAAGTTGCGGGTTCAGATGGGATACTCTCTAATACTTTAGCGATGATTTGAACAATTTGAGGGTAAGAGATCTCTCGATTCAAAAAGCTCTCTACGGCTACTTCATTAGCTGCATTCATGATTGCAGGAGCGGTCCCCTTTAATCTAGCAGCTTCCCGAGCTAGGGATATTGCAGGAAAACGTTGGACGTCAGCCGGGAGAAAGTTGAGCTGCGTAAGCTGCATCATATCTAATGGCTTAACTCCTGATGTAATTCTTTTTGGCCAGCCCAATCCAAATGCGATTGGCGTTCGCATATCAGGCTCGCCTAGCTGAGCAAGGAGTGAGCCATCAACATACCTTACCAAAGAGTGAATCACGCTTTGCGGATGTATCACAATCTGAATTTTTTCTTGAGGCATTTTAAATAACCACATGGCCTCTATTAATTCAAGCCCTTTATTCATCATCGTTGATGAGTCTACTGAGATTTTTCTTCCCATGACCCAATTGGGGTGCGCGCAAGCTTCTTCAGGAGTAACATCGATTAATGTATCAATCGGACGATGTAAAAATGGTCCTCCTGAAGCCGTGAGTAAAAGCTCTTCAACTTCTAAGGGGTTACTGTATTTATTGTGCGGTAAGCATTGGTAGATGGCATTATGCTCGCTATCGATAGGTAATAACTCTGCGCCACTATGTGCTACGACATCCATCAAAATTTGACCCGAAATCACCAATGCCTCTTTGTTGGCGAGCAAAATTCTTTTACCTACTCTAGCTGCTTCTATCGTTGGCAATAATCCTGCTGCCCCAACAATTGCTGACATAACAGTATCAACTTGATGATGCATAACAGCTTCAATTAAACCCTCTGGTCCAAACAATATCTGAGTAGAAGAATTGGGCAATAGCGATTTTAATTTTGAAGCAAGTTCTGCATTGCCCACAACAGCAATTTCAGGTTTAAATTGAATACATTGTTTGGCTAATTTATCTATTTGAGTATGAGCAGTTAAGGTTTTCACTCTAAATAAATCTGGATGACGAGTAACTACATCTAAGGTGTTTTCACCTATCGATCCAGTTGAACCCAATATACATAGTCCTCTCATGACAATCCCTGAATACATAATGCCGCAATCGGCAATACTGGCAAGAGTGCGTCTATACGATCTAAAACTCCCCCATGACCAGGTAATAATCCGCTACTATCTTTCATGCTAGACAATCTTTTAAGTTGGGATTCAAATAAATCTCCAACAACACTCATTCCAGCTAAAAATATACTTAAGGGAATCAAAATTAACCAACTATATTGTTGCCCAATCATATTGAAAAAGTTGGATGAGGAAAGATTCCCTGCATAGAAAATTATTCCCAATATACAAACAGCTACCATGCCGCCAATGGCTCCTTCAATAGATTTACCAGGACTTAATTGAGGGGCTAATTTATGTTTGCCCAATTTTTTTCCTGTGAAATAAGCACCTATGTCAGCTGTCCAAACAACCATGAGGACAGAGAGCAAAACCCACAACCCTGTATCTCTTAAAAGCATGAATGCATACCAATCGCTCATGAAAATGACCACTCCTACAATCGCGAATAAAGACGTATTTTTTTGGATTGAAAATTGTAATTTCCTACTCAGAATAATTGGTACAGCAAACAACCAAAAAATAATACTTATCCATAAGATACTCGACATAAGATCATTTAACCTTGAAACAAGGGCGTCATCATCAAGATGGATGCAATAAATCAATATGACTAATAATAATTGAATCATTAGACTGTAATAGATTGGGAATCGTGATTTAACACCCCAAATGAATCTTCCCCACTCCCAAGCTGCCAAAGAAATAATAATAGAAACTACCAATGAAAGAATAATAGTTGGACTAAAAAAAAGAATAGGAATAAATAATGCTAATAAAACGACAGCAGTAATAACGCGCGTTTTAAGCATTTTTAGTGATAGTTTTTTCTAAGATCTGTAAACCTGTTTGTCCAAATCGTCGTTCACGCTTTCTAAACCAATTTAGACTTTCTTCAAAAGCTTTTGCATCAAAATCTGGCCAAAAAATATCCGTAAAATACATTTCCGTATATGCAAGTTGCCATAATAGAAAATTACTAATACGCTGTTCTCCACCCGTTCGGATAAATAAATCTGGTTCTGGTGCATATGCCATTGCTAAATGAGGATGAAGCCAAGCTTCATTGATTTGTGTGGGATCGATATTAGAGTTTTGAGCAAGTGCCTTACGTGTAGCATTCAAAATGTCCCATCGCCCTCCATAGTTTGCTGCAATGGTTAAAACCAAACCGGTATTATTTTCCGTCAAGCGCTCTGCTATATCAACACGCTTTTGTATATTTTCTGGGAATCCGCTCATGTCGCCAATCAGTCTCAAACGAATGTTGTTATCGTGTAGACGGGCAACTTCCTTATCTAAAGCTCTAAAGAATAGATTCATTAAAAAATTAACTTCATCCTTCGGACGACGCCAATTTTCTGAACTAAAGGCAAATAAGGTTAAAAACTCAACACCATGTAAGGTACATTGTTCAACAACATTCCGTACCGTCTCCAAGCCTTTTGAATGTCCGGCAACACGAGGCAAAAAACGTTGGTTAGCCCAACGACCATTGCCATCCATAATGATCGCAATATGCCGGGGAATCACACTAGTTTTCGGTACTTCTATCGTTGAGCTATTAATTCGAGACTCCAATTGAATAATTATTTCAAAGACTAAACAGTCATAATTTCTTTTTCTTTTTCTTGCACAATCTTATCAATTTCAGTAACGAAACGATCAGTACGTTTTTGTACATCATCTTGTGAGCGACGCTCATCGTCCTCGGATATCAACTTATCCTTAGTTAATTTTTTGAGAGACTCATTTGCATCACGTCTTAAGTTTCGAATAGCAATCTTTGCATCTTCACCTTCTGACTTCACTAGCTTAACCAAGTCACGACGGCGCTCTTCTGTTAATGCAGGCATTGGAATACGAATAACATTTCCTTGAGTCGCTGGGTTTAATCCCAAATCTGAATCTCGTATGGCTTTTTCTACCACTGCAACCATATTTTTTTCCCAAGGTGTTGCAGTAAGAGTTCTTGCATCCGCCAATCCTAGAGCGGCGACTTGAGAAATAGGCGTTGGGTTTCCATAGTAATCTACTTGAATATGTTCTAGTAATCCAGTGCTAGCTCTTCCAGTCCGTATTTTTGCCAAAGCATTTTTCAAAGCCTCAATGGACTTATTCATTCGTTGATCTACATTCGAAATAACTTCATTTGCTGACATAACAGTTCCTTAATTAAACATGTACTAAAGTGCCTTCTTGTTCTCCATTGACTACTCGGAGTAAAGACCCTTGTTTAAATATTGAAAATACTTTAATCGGTAATTGACGATCACGACATAAGGCAAATGCCGTTGCATCCATCACTTGCAAGTTTTTAATAATGGCTTCATCAAAGCTAATGGATTCGTACAAAGTGGCATCTGAATCTTTATTTGGGTCACTAGAATAAATACCATCAACTTTAGTTGCTTTTAATACTATATCTACACCCATTTCAGCTCCGCGAAGAGCAGCGGCGGTATCCGTAGTAAAAAAAGGATTACCTGTACCTGCAGCAAAAATAACCACCTTACCCTCATTCATATGACGAATGGCTCTTGGTCGTATGTAAGGCTCGACAACTTGATCCATTCTTAAGGCTGACTGAACTCGGGCTTCAACTCCTTTTTGACGCAAAGCGTCTTGAAGCGCTAGAGAATTCATCATCGTTGCAAGCATCCCCATATAGTCCGCAGTTGCCCGGTCCATTCCAGCAGCGCCCCCTGCAACACCTCTAAAAATATTACCGCCACCTATCACAATGGCAAGCTTTATACCCTGCTGTACCACCTTAGCGATTTCAGTAACCATCTGATCGATCGTCGTAGGATTGATTCCGTAAGAATCGTTACCCATTAAAGCCTCACCAGATAATTTAAGAAGGACACTCTTATAGGCAGGCATATGGATTCTTTCTATTTACGATAATAAATCTATTATAAAGGGCTAAAAAATAGGCGCCAAAAAAGCGCCTTTTTTTAGTTAAAACAATTGCTTAGGCGCTACCTTTTGCAGCGGCAACCTGTGCAGCAACTTCAGCTGCAAAATCGTCTTGACGCTTTTCAATGCCTTCACCAACGATGTACATCGTAAAAGATTGAATACTGGTATTATTTTCTTTCAGCATTTGCTCAACAGTTTGCTTATCATTTTTTACAAATGATTGATTTAAAAGAGAAACTTCTTTTAAATACTTTTGAATCGAACCTTCAACCATTTTTGCAACGATTTCTGGTGGCTTACCTGATTCAGCAGCTTTTTGTTCAGCCACGCTCTTTTCGGCTGCAATTTTTTCCGCAGGAACATCAGCTGTAGATAATGATACTGGCTTCATTGCAGCAATATGCATTGCAACATCTTTAGCCGCAGTCTCACTCCCAGAAAACTCTACCATGACGCCAATTCGGGTTCCATGCAAATATGAAACCAGTGAGGCTCCCTGATGAAATACCTTGAATCGACGAATTGAAATGTTTTCACCAATGCGTCCAATCAATTCGGTACGAACTTGCTCAACCGTCTTACCATCTAAAGGTAATGCTGATAAAGCAGCTACATCATCATTTGCAATGTGATGTTGAACAGCTAACTTGGCACAATCTTGAGTGAACTTTAAGAAGTCATCATTTTTAGAAACGAAGTCAGTTTCGCAATTAATCTCAATCAATGTTCCTTTAGTACCATCAATAAATGAAGCAATAACGCCCTCAGCAGTAACACGAGATGCTGCTTTGCTAGCTTTACTGCCTAATTTAACGCGCAATATCTCTTCTGCACGAACCATATCGCCTTGTGCTTCAGTTAACGCTTTTTTACATTCCATCATGGGTGCATCGGTCTTGGCCCGAAGTTCTCCCACCATTCCTGCTGTAATTGCTACCATTAATCTTCCCGCCCTTCTTCGACTTGATTTTCTTCAGTTGTTTCTTTAATTGACTCTAATACTTGATTAACAGCTTTTGCCTTACCTTCTAAAATAGCATCAGCCATTCCACGTACATAAAGAGTGACCGCTTTACTTGAGTCATCATTACCTGGAATGATGAAATCAACACCCTCTGGTGAATGATTAGTATCCACTACTGCTATGACAGGAATACCAAGTTTCTTTGCCTCTGTTAAAGCAATCTTATGATAACCAACGTCTATGACAAATATAGCTTCAGGAATACCACCCATGTCCTGAATACCACCTAAAGATTTTTGTAATTTATCGATTTCGCGCTCATTCATCAACGCTTCTTTTTTGGATAAACGTTCCCACTCACCATTTTCTTGAGCAGCAGTCATTTCTTTCAAACGCTTAATTGATCCTTTAACTGTTTTAAAGTTAGTTAAAGTACCACCCAACCATCGTGCATCGACATAAGGCATTCCAGCACGTGTAGCTTCCTCAGCAATGATTTCTTTTGACTGACGTTTTGTACCTACAAACAAAATAGTGCCACGATTGGAGGCAATATTTTTTGCAAACTTAATCGCCTCTTCGTACATCGGAAGAGTCTTTTCTAAGTTAATGATATGGATTTTATTGCGATGACCATAAATAAATGGGGCCATCTTAGGGGACCAGAATCTGGTTTGGTGGCCGAAATGGCAACCTGCTTCGAGCATTTGACGCATTGTCACTGACATAATTTCTCCTTAGGGTTTAAACTAAAGTCAAATCCTGATTACGCTAAAAAGCGGCACCCCGGATGGTTTGACTCGTGATTCTTTGTTCTTGAATAAGAATTATCCAACTAAACAAAGTTCTAACATTATAGACTACTTTGAGTCATAATTCCACTATGAAATCAATTTTTAAAGATGAGTTAGATCTAAACGGCATGCGTCAAGCTGGTAAGTTAGCCAGTGAAGTCTTGGATTTTATTACTCCACAGATCCAAGAAGGCGTCAGTACGGAAACGATTGATCGCTTATGTCATGAATATATGCGCGATGTGCAACATACGATTCCCGCGCCACTGAACTATCAACCACCAGGATATCCTCCGTTCCCAAAATCTATTTGTACGTCTGTAAATGATGTCATTTGTCATGGTATTCCTGGAGAGAGAATCTTAAAATCTGGAGATATTGTTAATCTTGATATTACGGTTATTACTCCAGATGGTTATTACGGTGATACCAGTCGCATGTTCTTGGTTGGTGAGGCCTCGATTATGGCAAACCGTTTATGTCAAATCACTTTTGAATGCATGTGGTTAGGTATTGCACAGGTCAAGCCAGGTACACGCTTAGGAGATATTGGCTACGTGATTCAAACGCATGCGGAAAAAGCTGGTTATTCAGTTGTTCGAGAGTATTGCGGACATGGCATTGGTAAGGTGTTTCACCAAGATCCACAAATTTTGCATTATGGAAAGCCGGGAACAGGCGATTCTTTAGTTGAGGGAATGACTTTCACGATTGAACCCATGATCAATGCTGGTCGACGCGAGATTCGGACAATGCCTGATTTATGGACTGTCAAAACGAAGGATCGAAGTTTGTCCGCGCAATGGGAACATACGGTTCTCGTTACTGCATCAGGTGTTGAAGTTCTTACATTTTCTGAACATTCACCTACCCCGCCTGAAATTGTCAGGCCTTTGTTTGGTAATACCTTTCCACCAAAGTCCTGAGCTATGAATTATTTTCTCGAATTGAAGACGGAACTCTTCAAGACTTTTGAAGAAAATCATCAGGTACATAAATTAACGAAAGGTTTGAGTATTGCCGCTGGAAAAGTACTTGAAAAAGCATGGCTTGAATGTGGCATGGATACCTTGCCTCCAGAAGAGTCTCCAAGCTTAATCGCCGTCGGAGGATTTGGTCGTCACGAGTTATTTCCATTTTCTGATGTAGATATTCTGCTCTTACTGCAATCATCTCCAAGCGATTCACCGAATTCACCTCTTACCCAAAAAATAGAAAAATTTATTACTCTTTGCTGGGATTTGGGTTTGGAGATTGGCTCTTCGGTTCGCAGTATTGATGAGTGTATTGAAGAATCAAGTAAGGATGTCACGGTTCGAACATCCTTATTAGAGGCGCGGTTTTTATTTGGTAATAAAAAGTTATTCCAGCGATTTGAAGCTAAATATAATGAAATTCTCGATCCTAAGTCTTTCTTTTTAGAAAAACTGTTAGAGCTGCGTCAACGTCATCAAAAATATCAAAATACTCCCTATTCTCTAGAACCCAATGTAAAAGAAAGCCCTGGCGGTCTAAGGGATATCCAAGTGATTTTGTGGATGACCAGAGCCGCAAAATTTGGTCATACATTTCGGGATTTAAATAAAAGAGGGATTATTACAGGACGTGAGGCTACCGAGTTAGCTAAAAACCATAAACTTCTTCAAACCATACGTGCCCAAATTCATTTAATTAGCCATCGCCGTCAAGATCAACTCGCCTTTGAAATTCAAAATCCATTAGCTGAAAAATTTGGACTGGTGAGTACCCCAGAAAAAAGAGCAAGTGAACAGATCATGCGCCGCTATTACTGGGCGGCTAAGGCTGTTACTCAGCTAAATGAGGTTCTGATTCAAAATATTGAAGCTTTATTGTTCCCTAAAGAGGCGCAAAACATTCGAACTATTTCTGAAAATTTCATAGAACGTCAAGGCCAATTAGATATCGTAGATCCTTTACTCTATACCAAAAGACCTGATCAAATATTGGCAACTTTTGTAGTGCTAGCCAATACTTCTGGCCTAACTGGCCTCTCCTCCCAAGTTCTTAGAGCGCTCTATAATGCGCGCGAATTGATGGATAACCAGTGGCGCAATAATCCAATTAATCGCGAGCAATTTATAACGATTATTCAATCATCCAAAGGTGTTTTTCGATCTCTGAATATCATGAATCAGACTAGCGTTTTAGGTCGATATCTTCCACCTTTCAGAAAAATTGTAGGTCAAATGCAGCATGATTTATTTCACGTATATACGGTTGATCAGCATATTTTGACCGTTTTAAAAAATGTTCGCCGATTTTTTGTTCCTGAACTATCCCATGAATTTCCCTTCTGTAGTGAATTGGCGGCTAATTTTGATAAACCATGGATTTTAATTCTTGGGGCTTTATTCCATGACATAGCTAAGGGGCGAGGCGGAGATCATTCAGACCTTGGGAAAAAGGATGTCAAATTATTCGCCTCTCAACATGGTCTGTCCAAAGAAGATACTGAACTGGTCATTTTTCTTGTGGCTGAACATTTGAGCATGAGTCAAATCGCCCAAAAAATGGATATTTCTGATTCAGAGGTCATCACGATGTTTGCTAAAAAAGTTGGTGATGAGAGGCATTTAACAGCTCTTTATTTACTAACCGTGGCAGATATTCGAGGAACAAGCCCCAAAGTTTGGAATGCCTGGAAAGGGAAATTATTAGAAGACTTATATCGTCTAACCCTTAACTATCTTGGTGGAGCAAAATTTGATACTTCTTCTCAATTGGAAATCCGTCAACAAGAAGCAATTGATCAATTGAGATTTCATGGCCTCCCAGAAAACGCTCATGTTGCATTGTGGAAGAAAATTGATATTGGTTTTTTCTTAAAACATGATGCACAAGATATTGCCTGGATAACTAGGCATCTGCACCATGTAATTGATTCACAAATCCCTGTTGTACAAGCTCGCTTGTCTCCTATCGGTGAAGGTTTACAAATAGTGGTTTACGTAAAGGATCAATCTGATCTTTTTGCCAAGATTTGTTCCTATTTTGATCACAATGGATTTTCCATTCAAGATGCCATTATTCACACAACTAGACATGGTTATGCATTAGATACTTTTCAGGTGTCTTATCTACAAGACATTCAAGTATCCGAATATCGTCCAATCATTCAAATGGTTGAACATGAGCTAGTTGAAATGCTCAAAAAAGATGAGCCACTGCCCGCGGTCCAAAAGGGAAGAATCTCACGACAATCAAGAACATTCCCCATGCAACCTAGGGTTCAGTTGATACCTGATGAGAAAGGTGATTTATTCATCCTATCATTAACCGCTAATGATCGCGCAGGACTTTTATATAGTATTTCGAAGATTTTAGCGAGCCATCAAATTTCATTAAGAAACGCAAAAATTAATACACTTGGTGAACGCGTTGAGGATACTTTGTTACTAGATGGTGATAAATTAAAACTCAATCCTAAACTTCAAATTCAAATCGAAACTGAGTTAATCGAGGCACTATCAAACTAAAGCTCGCTCTCTAAAAGCTTGAAAAACTCAGTTTCATCGATGATGGCTACACCTAAAGTTTGAGCTTTTTCTAACTTACTTCCTGCATCAGTACCAGCTAGTAAATAATCTGTTTTACTAGAAACAGAACCAGACACTTTTGCACCCGCTCGCTCTAATAGTTCTTTCGCCTGATCTCTAGAAAGTGTTGGTAGAGTGCCTGTAATAACAATTGTTTTACCCATGAATGAAGTAATTTTGATTTCCTCATTCACTATTTCGATGGGGTTAATGCCACAAGCAATCAATTGCTCAATGACCTCAACATTATGTCCTTGAGATAAAAAGTTTCGTATCGACTGAGCAACTACAGGACCAACATCTCTTACTTTTAATAACGCCTCTTCATTAGCAAGAATAAACGTATCTAATGAACCAAAATGTTTTGCCAAATCTTTTGCTGTTGCCTCACCGACATGCCTAATTCCAAGGGCAAAGATGACTCTTGCCAATGAACATTGTTTCGACTCTTCAATTGCTAACAATAAATTAGACGCTAATTTTTCACCCATTCTGTTTAAACGTAACAAGGCATTTAAACCTAAGCGATATAAGTCAGAAGGGTTTCTAATTAAATTTTCAGCGATTAATTGTTCAACTATTTTTTCTCCAAGACCGTCAATATTCATTGCCCGACGATGTGCAAAGTGAATGATAGATTGTAGTTTTTGAGCATTACAAAATAAACCACCTGTACACCTTGCAATTGCTTCACCTGGTAGCTTTGTAATTTGAGATTCACAGATAGGACAATGTGTTGGCATTCTAAATAACACTGTATCTAAAGGGCGTTTTTCTTGTACAACCATTACAACCTCAGGGATAACATCTCCAGCCCTTCTAACGACGACAGTATCACCAACACGAACATCCTTACGAATAATTTCATCTTCGTTATGTAAGGTAGCATTTGTCAAAGTAACACCCCCAACAAGAACTGGTTCAAGTCGTGCTACAGGAGTAATTGCACCAGTTCTCCCAACCTGAACTTCAATTGCCAAAACCTTAGTAAATGCTTCTTGAGGAGGAAATTTATGAGCAATAGCAAATCTTGGTGCTCGGGATACATATCCTAATTGGTGTTGTAATCGGTATGTATTAATTTTATACACAACGCCATCAATATCAAAAGGTAGTTGTTCGCGACGCTCTTCAATTTGCTTAAAAAATTGCATCAATTCCTTTAAACCATGAGCAATTTTTCGATCTTCACAAACAGGTAAGCCCATCGTAACCATTTGATTCATTAAGTCTGAATGACGTTCAGGCAACCATTCTTGCGGTACAAGTTCCCCTACTCCATAGGCGTAAAACGATAAGGCTCTTTGTGCAGTAATCTTAGAATCAAGCTGCCTTAAACTTCCAGCAGCCGCATTTCTTGGATTGGCAAATTCTTTTTCGCCTAAATTTCTTTGATCTTCATTTAACTGTCGAAAATTTTCATGTGTCATAAAAACTTCGCCGCGTATTTCAATTCTTTTGGGTAAATTAGAACCTTTTAAACGGTGGGGTATTTGAGCTATTGTTCTAATATTTTCAGTGACATTCTCGCCAATAGTGCCATCGCCCCGAGTTGCAGCTCTGACTAAATATGAATTCTCGTAGAGTAAAGAAATCGCAAGGCCATCAAATTTAAGCTCACACGCGTATTCAACTACAGGTGACTCTAAACCTTCTCTACACCTCTTATCAAATGCAATTAGTTCAACTTC